>ENA-UOJV01000482-UOJV01000482.1-human-gut-metagenome-genome-assembly--contig:-C82-NODE-482-length-58898-cov-9.514420_pt1 | contig 58898 bp, 54 predicted proteins | sample MGYA00242356_ERZ723903 | MGnify/ENA metagenome assembly ERZ723903
TGATGGACAAGAGGTAAGGCGGCTCTTGTGGGAAAAAGGTAATACCGTTGAGACGGTTGTCTTGCTTTCCAAGGGTGAAGTCAACTCGAAAAAGATTCGGGTTGAGTTCTCTTTGGAAGATATGGATATGTCCGGGTTCCAGAAGGGTGCGACTTATGAACAGATTAAGGAGTATGTGCTGGAAAAGCACGGCTTGAAGGTGTCCAGCCTGTATATCTCCCAGGTCAAGCGGAAGTGCGGTCTGGATGTTGGCCAAAACTATAATCTATCGAAGAAGGAAGATGCCAAAGTGCCGCAGTGCCCGCCGGAAAAGGAAGCGGCAATTATGGAGGCGATAAAGCATTTTCAAATGATTGAGCGCAGGTACTAAATAATAGATTCAATGTAAAATTGACAATACTCCGCCCAAAGTATACTTTTGGCGGAGTATTGTTTAGGATATAGAATCTATTTCTGTTTGAATTGCGGACAAAAAGGCTTCTAATAGCTTTTGTTGAATCACAAACCGTTGTTCTTCAAAGTCGGTAACGCTAGCTGTATCCTCGTTCCAAAATTTTTTATACTTCTTGGCGACATCGGGGTTTAGTTCTAGGTGATCGCTAGAATGGCGATAAACCTTTATTCGATGTAGTACGTCAAACAAAGCTGGATATGTTGACTTGATTTCATTCCAGAAATATTTCTTTTTCCCCAATGATTTGCCGTATTTTTCGATTGACTCAACGAAGCAACGATTACAAATATTGAAGAAATTTTCAAATTCTGGCTCGTTAGATACTGGTCCTACATTTACGAATCTATCTGCCTCGGGGAAAGAGTTTTCGCCAAAAAGTTTGGGCAGTCCACAGACATACGGTAGCAGAACTGATTGTAGAACGTGCAGATGCAGAAAAAGAACATATGGGACTGACAACATGGGAAGCGGCTCCTGATGGAAAGATTGTAAAATCAGATGTTTCTATCGCGAAAAATTATTTGAGTGATAAAGAGATGGCTTATATGGAGCGGATTGTATCACTGTACCTTGATTATGAAGAATTGCAGGCAGAGCGTCAAATTCCTATGAGTATGGAAGATTGGGCGAAAAGGCTGGATGTTTTTTTGGAATTCAATGGAAATGAAATTCTCACAGATGCTGGAAAGATTAGTGCGGAGCAGGCAAAGCTTTATGTAGAAACAGAGTTTGAAAAATACCGGATTGTGCAGGATAGATTGTTTGTATCAGATTATGATAAGTTCTTACTTGAAATGGAAGAAACAGTAGAGGAATGATTTGGTTCTAAATTGGTAAAAAACAGATTTCCGCCAGGGATAAAATCTGCTTTGGAGGCATGGGTTTTATGTCCTCAACACATGTGGAATGCTGCGTGCGATTGGAATGGAAGGTAAAGTAAGAGAGGCTAGAGCCGGTCTGAATTTGTAATTGTGCAAGGGACGTTGCATAATTGTCGTATTAAGAGTATCTTCTCACTGGCTGGTACAGAACACCATGTATAATATATTGAAGGATGATAAAGTGGACAACTAGAGAGAGAGTTTCATTTATCAGACCGAAGAAGGCTTGACGAAGATAGATGTTAATATACAAAATGAAACGGTGTGGCTGTCGCTGAAACAAATGGTGAATTTATTTCAAAGAGACAAATCTACAATTTCAAGACATATAAAAAATATTTTTGCTGAAGGAGAATCAGTGAGAGAGTCAGCTGTTGCAAAATTTGCAACAGTTTAAACCGAAGGGAATAGACAGGTAGAAAGAACTATAGAGTATTACAATCTGGATATTATCATTTCCGTTGGCTTTCGAGTAAAATAATAGCGCGGTGTTCAATTCTGTATATGGGCAATGAATGTATTAAAGGAGTACATCAAAAAAGGTGTTACAATGAATGATGACCGTTTGAAAGAATTGGGTGATGGTGGGTATTTTAAGGAACTGTTGGAAAGAATCCGTGACATTTAGGCATGTGAAAAGGTATTTTATCTTCAAGTGTTGGAAATTTAATTGGATATAATTATTAGGTGTTCTACTGGGGACAAACCAGGTCTTTCGGTAATTCAGACCATCGCCTCAACACGTGTGGAGTACTGCGCAAAATAGATATACATTTATAAATAAGATTTAAAATTGTGCTGAAATGGAAGTTATTATCTTGTGCAAAGAAAGGATGAAGTTTATACAAACAATGGATAAAATCTTGTACTCACTTGACATGAAAAAAATAATTCAAATTATTTTAATTGCAATTGGTGTTAGTATAGCTGCTAGAATACATCAGATATTTTTGCCTAAATCCTATTCGTCAGTTTTGGATTTTAGATATTCAAAGGATGTTGGAAAAACTATAAGGAGTTCATCAATTAGATTAATTTATTTAGCAACAATTAGTATAATGGCTTCATTATGTGGTGTTGGTCAGGATGAAATATGTATCGGTGTTGGTTCGGCAGCTTTTTTAAATGTTTGGCCTGCAATCGTACAATATCATCTTTTATCTATATTTAATAAATTTGATAAGTTTCGTTTGTTGTTTGGATATATTTGCTTTATTATTTTCTCTGTTATATTTTCTTATATAAGTACGGAGTATATTTTAAAATCATTGCAGGGAAAGGATGTCTTTGGGATTGTAGGCAGCAATGGTTTTGAAATTTTGATGTCACTATTACTGAGCGGATTGGCAATTAATGCAGAAACCGTATTATCCGGATTGGCAAAATTTGAAGGAAAATTGGATATTAAAACTTTCCGGACAGATTTAGAGATTTTGCTGGTGCAAGCACAATTAGAAAAAAGTGAGATAAATCTATATCACTATGAGATAAAACGGGAGGCAGAGAATAATCACATTTCGTATGAGCTACTGGAAACAATTTTGGTTTTAGAGAAAATTTATAGAGGAGCATGGTATTATAAATGTTTGGAAATATTATTTTGTAAACTGGGGATTTTACAAAAAATTGCTATAAAATTAGATTTTTCTATTGGGATGGGACAGATAAAAATTTCAACGGCACAACGTCTTTTAAAACAAAATCCATATGCCTTCATAGGAAAAATGCTGGATCCTGATTTTTCTATAGGTTTATGTGCAAAATATTTGCAAGAGATAGTAGAGAGTTATAAAGAAAATTATTGGAACGAATGCGAAAACATGACAATATATGAATATGTTGCAAATGAATATTTAGGCACTGATGATAGTTCAGAATTAGAAATAGTTAGGTTATACGCTGCTATATTAGAAAATATAGATAACAATAAGATGTACTCGTTTATAAATGAGGGAAAGATTTTATGTTTAGAAAAAGAACTGAGTGAGTACATACAAAAATGTGAAAAAATTTCAATGAGCCAAAAAACATATTATATATATGGACCAACCAATCTATCTGTCAAAATAAAAAACAGTGAAAAAAGTCTTACATACTTACTGAAAAAGAAACATAAAACGAAAATATTTATCCTGGAACTAGATAATGAACAAATTTGGTTACATATCCCTGTTGTTGGAGGGAAAGTTGGTTCACTAATAGAGAATCTAAAAGAGGATTTTGCACAGCATGAAATGGAAGGAGAATTTTCATTACCAAGTGATCTGACATATGATGAAATTAGAGAAAGTTTTTTTAAACGAGCAATTGGATCACAAGGATAAAAGATTTGCAGCTACAATATATTTGCTAATATATTTAGTAATTAATTTGAGTCTAAATTTCAACCGGTTTTTAAGGACCTAAATTATTATCTGAAATGAAAAAGCAAATTTCATTCCTCTAAAGAGCCAAATTCTGTGCTATATTTTTAGTTATACAAAGAGTAAGAAGAAACACGAAAGAAAGGTTAAGGGAAGCTTGAACCATTTGATAGTGTTTTATCTCTACACCAAGGACGAACCACGTCTATCGGTAATCCGAATCACTGCCTCAACACATTGTGAGACGGTATGCTTGGTATCAAGGGTAGGAGGCAAATAGCTGCGGAAGCCCGGTATTACTTTGGTTTTCGGTAATCGGGCATATTTGGCATTGGGCAGGCAAAACGTTTCTCGGTAACTTATCAAAGGATGATCCGGATCAAAAAGTGTGAGAGTTGAGCTGCCAAGTTAGATGTCACTATGTTGACTTGTCGAGTTAGATGTTGGAAAGTTGTGTCTGCGAGATGGATGCTGGAGAAGGAATAATGCTTGCAAAAAAGGTATGATAAATATAACATTTAGAACATTCGAAAATGCCCGTAGATCTTTGGTGAGATTAAGCGGAGTTAATATTCAATTTGGGAAAATATGTAGGGTACGAAAGGGAGTACAGGTATGCAGATGATTTGGTGAAAGATGTTTGACAAACCCACCGGCGTTTTGTTTCGCCAGTCCTTCCGCTTTATTTCCCTCAGCCCTTTCGTTCCCCCTCCCGCGGCTCTTTCCACGCCTTTCCCGGTCTGAAATTTTACTTTTTGAACGGTTTTTTAAAATTTTTTATTTTTTTTCAAATTACCTGTTGCAATTTCCAGGATTTCTGTTATAATAACTTTTGTTCCGGGGTATGGCGTAGTTTGGTAGCGCGCTCGGCTGGGGGCCGAGAGGTCGCAGGTTCAAATCCTGTTACCCCGATTTTCTGTTTTAAAAAGGATTTCTGGAAATTGATTCCAGAAGTCCTTTTTTGTTATCTTCCATCCACGTTCCTTCCATTCGGTATCTTCTCATTTGCCGGGGGCTTTCTTCCTAGTTCCTTTCCGTTGGCTGGGATCTCTTTCTCCCCGGTCCGCTTACGACGGCTTTGGACATAGAGGCGCCTTTTTTCTCAGTATACCCAAAATTTCCTGGAAATCCGTCTATTTTCCTGGTGGATTGGACACATATTCCCATTTTCATTCCCTATGCCCAAAATATTCATCATTATATGGGCATGGGAGAAAAAATGTACGCTTTGTACCCAATAGTCCAGACTGCCCCGGAATCAGAATGCAAAAATGTACCAGATAGGGTAAACACACCAGAGACATATTTTCTTATCAAAAATATTGGCTGCCCTCTTTAAGTCCCCCCATACAAGGCAGACACGATCCGACTCTCAGATAAATCCTGAATGCCAAAAACCTCCGGTGTAAGAGCTGCCAGAATAAATACCGCCGCATAAGGAGACGTGGGGCATGTGGACGGTGGAATTCAAAAAATTCATTTTTTAAGTTAATTCCTGTATACAAAGGACTGGCGGAAACAAAAGTTAGTGTATAATTATCATTGGCAAATATAGGAACTATTCCTACGACAAAAAAGGGAAACAGAGAAAATCCCTGCTTCCCAATCACACAGTTTTTCTTTATGATGTTAACTGCTAAGAAAAACATGTAAAGGAAACTGTATGATGAAAACTATTGTAGAGGAAAAACCGATATCTTTCAAGGAGTTGGAGCAAAAAATATTTTCTTATGTATGTGAGCTGGGCAGAGAGATCACAACTGCCATGCTGGAGGCTTATGATAAGGAACTGGCAGAGGGAAGGGATAAAAAGAATTACCGGGATAAAGGGATCCGCACCACCACGATAAAAACAGTCTACGGTGAAGTCAGCTATGGCAGGCACGTCTATCAGACAAAACTTGAGGATGGAAAGAAAGCCTGTGTGTATCTGCTGGATGAAGCCATGCAGATGGAAAAGATAGGCCTGATCTCCACAAACCTGGCAGAGAAGCTGGCCATGACGGTAACAGAAGCGCCGTACCGCGTTACAGCAGAGACAATAAGCAGCACCTGCGGCCAGAGCATCAGTGCCGGCGGTGTGTGGAACGTGATGCAGCGGTTGGGTGAAAGGATCAGCGAAGAGGAAGAATATGCTGTAAAACAGATGCATGCGGACCAGTCAGAGGGAAAAAAGGAGATTCCGGTACTGTTTGAAGAAATGGATGGCGTATGGCTGTCCATGCAGGATGAACAGCATAAAAAGATGAAAAAACAGGAAATGAAGGTCTTTACCATGTATGAAGGCTGGGATGCGGAGAAAGAAAAGCAGGGCCGCAGTAGCCTGGTGGGAAAAACCATGCTTGCGGGGATGGAGAAAAGTAAGAAATTCCATGAAAAGCGGGGGGCCTGTATTTGCAAGAAATATGATGCGGATGAGATCGGCCAGCGCATCTTAAACGGAGATGGAGGCAGCTGGATCTACGAGCCATATGACCCGGAAGCAATCTTCCAGTTAGACAGATATCATGTATATCAGGAGATCACAGGGAAGATCCGTGATAAGAAAGCGCAGAGAGAAATCCGGGAACTGTTTGATACAGGCAAGCCGGAGGAAATGTTGGAATATATACAGATATATGCGACCAGCGTAGAAAGCCCGGATGAAAAGGATAAAAGCAGCCAAAAGGCCTGGGAATTATATCAATATCTGGAACATAACAGGGAAGGTCTGCTGCCCTACGATAAAAGGGGGATAAAGATAGCAGCCCCGCCGGAAGGGATTCTTTATAAAAGGATGGGTGTGCAGGAAAATCAGAATTGTACGGTGATCACGCTGAGGATGAAGAACCGAAGGATGCGCTGGTCGGTAAACGGAGCCAATAACCTTGCCAAGATCCTTTACCAAAAAGAAAACAAGGAATTGATTGAGACGATAGAGCGATATACGGATGGCTTAGTGTTCACAATGCAGATGCAGGAGATCGTGGAAACATTAAGTGCCGCAAAAGCTCCAAAGAAGGACGGGAAAGGAAATCCGTATGTGGATGTGGTAAATGTGCATATGCCGCTGCTTGAAGCGATACAGACAGCATCCAGAAAGGCGTTTAAGAGAGCGTTCTGCTGTTAAACAAAGGAAAACCCATAGGGTCTATTTGGCATACCCAAAAACAGAAAAAATATCATAAGGAAAAAATGAAGTGGGTAAGTTGCCAACGATTACTTGACACAAACGAAACAAAACGCCAGTCTTGCATTAAAACAGCAAAATTGATATAATAAAAGAATAACAGCTTCAGAAATGGACATGAAAAAACAGACAGGAGATCATATGAAAGAAACAGTGTTGCTGTACGGATTTAAGGACCAGGAACGGTTAAAAAAGGTAAAGCGGGCGCTGCTCCCCCTGGGGCTGCGGATGAGGACCGTGGGACCGGAGGAATATTTCCAGCCGGTGGGATACCTGGCCGGAGTGAAGGAGGTGCCTCCGGCGGAAAATGACCGCCCGGGTACAGAATTTGACTGCGAGATGATGGTCATGGCAGGCCTGGCGTCTGCACAGGTGGATGCGGTGATCCACGCCCTGTACCGGTCCGGGGTGGGCCGTATCGACTATAAAGCAGTGCTGACCCCTGTGAACCAGTTCTGGGATGGGGAAAAGCTGTATGAAGAGATCGCCAGGGAACATGAAGCGATGACAAAGGGAGGTTCCCAATAAATAAATGGAGGAATTGTATATGCAGTACAGAAAATTTGGTAATACTGGCGTTGAGGTTTCGGCTCTGGGCTTTGGATGCATGCGCTTCCCGGTCAACGAAGACAAGACCATCAACGAGGAAAAAGCCATCGCCATGGTGCGTCATGCCATCGATAACGGCGTCAACTATGTGGACACCGCGTATCCGTATCACCAGGGTACCAGCGAGCTGGTAGTTGGAAAGGCCTTAAAGGACGGCTACCGTGAAAAGGTGTACCTGGCAGATAAAATGCCTGTATGGCTCCTGGAGACAGAGGATGACTTTGACAAATATCTGGATGAACAGTTAAAGAAGCTGGATACGGACCACATCGATTTTTACCTGCTTCATGCCTTAAGCAGGGAACGCTATGAGGAAAAGGTGAAAAAGCTCAATCTGACAAAGAAGCTGGAGGAGGCCAAGGCCGCTGGAAAGATCCGCTACATAGGCTTTTCCTTCCATGATTCCCTGGACCTGTTCAAGGAGATCATCGATTCCTATGACGGCTGGGATTTCTGCCAGATCCAGTATAACTACATCAACCTGACCCACCAGGCAGGGACCGAAGGCTTAAAATACGCAGCCTCCAAGGGACTGGGCGTTGTGATCATGGAGCCGCTGTTAGGCGGAAAGCTGGCCAACCTGGCACCCCATGTGGCCGAGGCCTTCCCGGAAGGAAAATCCCATGTGGAATACGCTCTGGACTTCTTATGGGATAAGCCGGAGGTAAGCCTTCTCTTAAGCGGCATGACCGAGCCGGAGCAGGTGGAGGCCAACCTGGAATACGCCAGCCGCAGCCATGTGGGCATGGTGACAGAGGAAGAAAAGGCCGTTTACGAAAAAGCCAAAAAGATCTTCGACGAAATGGCCCTTGTGAACTGCACCAAATGCGCTTACTGCATGCCGTGTCCCTTTGGCCTGAATATTCCGGAGCTGTTTGCTGCATATAATATGACTGCCAGCCACGGCATGACCCCGGCTAAGGAGGCATATGAGGCCCTGTCCGTTAAGGCCGACGCCTGCCGGGCCTGCCATCACTGTGAAAAGGAATGTCCGCAGCATATTAAGATCAGCGAGATGATGCCAAAAGTAGCCCAGGCATTCGTATAGGCGGACTGGACGTGCCGGCCGGATCCGGGAAACGCAGGAAAATAAATATGGAAATGGAGGTCCTTTTATGCAGGAAGAGAAAAAGAAGAGCCGGAAAGAAGGAGATAAGGCCCGTCTGGCTGCGGCTGCGGCCCGCCTGGGCGTTCTCCAGAGACGGCTTAAGGATGAGAAGATCCCGGTCATCATCACCTTTGACGGCTTCGATGCTGCGGGAAAGGGCCTCCAGATCAGCCGTCTGATCCAGGCGCTGGATCCCAGGGGCTTTGACGTGTACACGGGAGACCGGGACGGGGAAGAGGAGGCCATGCACCCGTTTTTATGGCGGTTTGCCATCCGCTGCCCGGAAAAGGGCCGGATCGCCATTTTTGACACCAGCTGGAACCGGCGGATCTTTGCGGACCGGTTTGACAGGGATCTGGGAAAAAGAGAGACAGAAGAAAGCCTTTCGGATATCCGGGCTTTTGAAAAACAGCTGACAGACGACGGGACAGTGCTTGTTAAGCTGTTTCTTGAAATTTCAGAGAAAGAACAGAGAAAACGTTTTAAAAAGCTGGAAGCGTCGGCAGATACGGCGTGGCGGGTCACAGAAGTCGACTGGGAGAGAAACCGCCGCTATAAAAAATACGCCCGGATCATAAAAGAGATGATCGACGCCACCAACGTACCCTGGGCTCCGTGGACGGTCATAGATGCCGCCCATAAGGAAAAGGCGGCTCTTGCGGTCATGGAAGCAGTATCGTCGGCCATGGAGGCGGCCCTGGAGAAAAAAGCCGCCGGCCGGGAAATTCCCCGGTTCGAGCCTCCGCTGCCGCCGGATAAATATAAAAAAGGGATCCTCTCCCGTGTGGATCTGGAAAAGACCTTGGACCGGGAGGAGTACAGAAAAAAGCTGGATCAGTTACAGAAAAGGCTGGAGCGGCTCCATGGAGACCTGTACCGGTACAGGATCCCTGTGGTCTTAGGCTTTGAGGGATGGGATGCGGCTGGAAAGGGCGGAGCCATCAGGCGTCTTACCAGTCATCTGGATCCCAGAGGATACCAGGTATGTCCCACCGCCTCCCCCAGCAGCACAGAAAAAGCCCATCATTATCTATGGCGGTTCTGGACCCGTTTCCCCAAGGACGGTCATATCGCTGTTTTTGACCGGACCTGGTACGGCAGGGTCATGGTGGAGCGGATCGAGGGCTTCTGCACGGAGGAGGAATGGCGCAGGGCGTATCAGGAGATCAACGATATGGAAGCCCACCTGGTGCATTCCGGGGCTGTGGTACTGAAGTTCTGGCTCCATATCGATAAGGATGAGCAGGAGCGGCGGTTCAACGACCGGATGAAGAATCCCGAAAAACAGTGGAAGATCACAGACGAGGACTGGAGAAACCGGGAAAAGTGGGACCAGTATGAGGATGCGGTCAACGAGATGCTGGAAAAGACATCCACAGAGGACGCTCCCTGGATCGTGGTGGAAGGAAACTCCAAGTATTACGCCCGCATCAAGGTGATGGAGACCGTGGCGGACGCGCTGGAGAAGAAAATAAAAGAAGTGGAAAAAGCAAAGAAAAAACATGAATAAAGTAGTGATAGCAGGCGGCGGCGCAGCTGGTATGGCGGCCGCCATAGGAGCCGCCCAGGCAGGATGCCAGGTGGTGGTATACGAAAAAAATGAAAAGCTTGGAAAAAAGATATATATCACGGGAAAGGGACGCTGCAATGTGACCAACAGCTGCGATACAGAGGACCTGTTTTCCCATATGGTGTCCAATGGAAAATTTTTATACAGCGCCATTTACGGCTTTTCCAATTTTGACGTCATGGGACTCATGGGCGAGTGCGGCTGCCCCTTAAAGATCGAGAGAGGCAACCGGGTATTCCCGGTATCAGATAAATCATCGGATGTGATCGCGGCCCTGGAACGGCGGATGAAGCGGCTGGGAGTGTCCGTCCGCTATAATGAGGCTGTGAAAGAGGTGGTCTGCCAGGATGGCCGGTGTCTGGGCGTGGTCCTGGAAAAAGGCCGTAAAATGATCGAAGCCGGGGCTGTGATCGTGGCCACAGGAGGCCTGTCCTACCCGGCCACCGGTTCCACCGGGGACGGCTACCGGTTTGCAGAAGCAGCGGGCCATACGGTGACGGAGCTTTCCCCGGCCCTGGTGCCCTTCACCTGTGCGGAAGAGGACGTAAAAAAGCTCCAGGGACTGTCGCTGAAAAATGTGGAGGTGACGGTGTATGACGGGAAGAAGGTCGTCTGGAAGGAATTTGGGGAAATGCTGTTTACTCATTTTGGCGTCAGCGGCCCTGTGATCCTAAGCGCCAGCAGCTTTGCTGCAAAGATCATTAAAAAGCGGCCCCTGGACCTGGTCATCGACTTAAAGCCGGCGCTGACGCCGGAGCAGCTGGATGCCCGGATCCTGCGGGATTTTGACGAGGCGAAGAACAAGCGGTTTAAAAATTCCTTAAACCGGCTGTTTCCGGCAAAGCTGGTCCCGGTGATGGTGGCCAGGAGCGGTATCGATCCGGAGAAGAAGGTCAATGAGGTGACGGCGAAGGAGCGTGAGCGGCTGGTGGAGGCTGCCAAATCTTTCCATGTGACACTCACAGGGCTTAGAGGGTACAACGAGGCCATCATCACCCAGGGAGGCGTGGACGTAAAGGAGATCAATCCTGCCACCATGGAGTCTAAAAAGGCCCAGGGCCTTTATTTTGCCGGGGAGGTGCTGGATCTGGACGGCGTTACCGGAGGCTTTAACCTGCAGATCGCCTGGTCCACGGGGATGCTGGCGGGAAGAAGCGCCGGAACACACGTCCGCGACCGGCAGATCCGGATGATTAGTGAATAAATTCCCGCAAAACGGCGGAAACTGCTTAAGAGCGGGATAAGGAGGAAGACATGTCTTTTAACGTAGCCATCGACGGTCCTGCCGGAGCTGGAAAGAGCACTGTGGCGAAGGCAGTGGCGGCAAAGAGAAATTTTATCTATGTGGATACCGGAGCCATGTACCGGACCATGGCTCTTTACTTTCTGAGGAAGGGCGTTGATAAGAACGATGAAGCGGCGGTGAATAAAGCCTGCATGGAGGTTTCCATCTCCATCGCCTATGAAAACGGTGCCCAGCAGGTGTTTTTAAACGGAGAGAACGTATCTGGCCTGATCCGTACAGAAGAAGTGGGGAACATGGCGTCGGCCACCTCAGGATACCTTTTTGTCCGGGAAAAGCTGGTGGAGCTCCAGAAAGAAATGGCCCGGAAGTCAGATGTGGTCATGGACGGCCGGGATATCGGCACCTGCGTGCTGCCGGAGGCCGATGTAAAGGTCTATCTGACGGCCAGTTCCCTGGTGCGGGCCAGAAGGCGGTACAGGGAGCTGACAGAAAAGGGGATCACCTGCGATCTTAAGGAGATCGAGCAGGACATCCTGGACCGGGATCACCGGGATATGCACCGGGAACATTCGCCTCTGGTGCAGGCGGAGGACGCTGTTTATCTGGATTCCTCCGATATGACCCTGGACCAGGTGGTGGACGCCATCGGAAGGCTGATCGACCAGAAAATCGATGGCCAGGCGGGGGGAAGGCCATGAATGTGACCGTTGCAAAGACCGCCGGGTTCTGCTTTGGCGTAAAAAGGGCTGTGGAGAAGGTCTACGAACAGATCCAGAAGACCGATAAACCCATCTATACATACGGTCCCATCATCCACAACGAGGAAGTGGTCAAGGATCTTAAGAAAAAGGGCGTGGAGGTCATCGGCTCAGAAGAGGAGCTGGATCGCGTCCGGGACTGTGTGGTGGTCATCCGTTCCCATGGCGTAGGAAAACATATCTACGACATCCTGGAAAAGAACGGGGTGGAGATCGTGGACGCCACCTGCCCCTATGTAAAGAAGATCCACCGGGTGGTGGCCGGCCAGTGTGCAGAGGGACGCCAGGTGATCATCGTGGGAGACGAATCCCACCCCGAGGTCATTGGGATCAAGGGCTGGGGGAATCAGGACACGAAGGTCATTGAAAATGCGGAGGATTTTGAAAAACTGGGGCTTCCGGAGGGCAGCCGCCTATGCCTGGTGGCCCAGACGACATTTAATTACAAGAAATTTCAAGATATAGTTGAAAAAATTCCTAAAACGCGTTATGATATATTTGTTTTAAATACGATTTGCAATGCGACACAGGAAAGGCAGGTAGAGGCGAAAGAGATCGCTTCTCAGGTGGACGTGATGCTGGTGATCGGAGGGAAAAACAGTTCCAATACCCAGAAGCTGTATGAGATCTGCCGGCGAGAATGTAACAAAACGTATTACATCCAGACCCTGGACGACTTAAATCCTGAATGTATAAGTTCTGCGTGCAACGTAGGTATTACAGCAGGGGCTTCAACCCCGAATAATATTATCGAGGAGGTTCATACTAATGTCAGAGTTAAGTTTTGAACAAATGTTAGAAGAATCATTAAAAACAATACGTACAGGAGAGGTTGTCACTGGTAAAGTCATCGACGTTAAAGAAGATGAGATCGTTTTGAACATCGGTTACAAATCCGACGGCATCATTACCCGCAGTGAATACACCAACGAGCCCAACGTGGACTTAAGAAATCTTGTACAGGTAGGCGACGAGATGGAGGCCAAGGTCGTTAAAGTAAACGACGGCGAGGGCCAGGTTGCACTTTCCTATAAGAGACTGGCAGCCGACAGAGGAAATAAGAGACTGGAAGAGGCCTTTGAGAATCATGAGATCCTTACTGCAAAGGTTTCCCAGGTTCTGGACGGCGGCTTAAGCGTGATCGTGGACGAGGCAAGGATCTTTATTCCTGCAAGCCTTGTATCTGACGTATACGAAAAGGATCTTTCCAAGTACGCAGACCAGGAGATCGAGTTCGTGATCACTGAGTTCAATCCCAAGAGAAGAAGAGTCATCGGCGACCGCAAGCAGCTCATCGTTGCCAAGAAGGCTGAGATGCAGAAGGCTCTGTTCGAGCGCATCGCTGTTGGCCAGAAGGTAGAAGGAACCGTTAAGAATGTGACAGACTTCGGCGCATTCATCGACTTAGGCGGCGCTGACGGCTTACTCCATATCTCCGAGATGTCCTGGGGAAGAGTTGAGAGCCCCAAGAAGGTATTCAAGGTAGGCGAGAAGGTAACAGCTCTGATCAAGGATATCAACGGTGAGAAGATCGCCCTGTCCATGAAGTTCCCGGAGACAAATCCGTGGGCAAACGCCGCTGAGAAGTATGCAGCAGGCAACGTGGTAACAGGCCGTGTGGCACGTATGACTGACTTCGGCGCATTCGTTGAGCTGGAGGCAGGCGTGGACGCACTCCTTCACGTATCCCAGATCTCCAGAGAGCACGTTGCAAAACCGTCTGACGTACTTTCCATCGGTCAGGAGATCACAGCTAAGATCGTTGACTTCAACGAGGCAGACAGAAAGATCAGCCTCAGCATGAAGGCTCTGGAGACAGAGGCTCCGGCTGAAGAGGCAGCAAAGGAATAAAAACCGGCCAAATATCCGGTGCAGAATAGAAGAGGGCGTGTGAAGAACATAAGTTTTTCACGCGTCCTTTTGGCTTTTGGTGGGAGCTCTTTTGGTAGGTTCTCCTTTGCCTCGGCCCGATCCCTTGTTTCAGGCCTCTGGTTTCGCTGCCTGGGCATAGAAGGGAGTTTTTTCCTGCTATGCCCAAAATTCCAGTGCTTTTTGGGCATACACAGAGAAAAAGGAGATATATGCCCAATCCATAGGAAAATCCAGAGAAGTCCCAGGGTTTTCCTATGATTTTTGGGCACTGTGGAAAAAAACATACATTTATGCCCATTATTTTTCATGATACGGGAGGGGGGAATAGGAAGACGGGGGGCATGGGCTTCGCAGGTGGTGATGAGCTGGAGAGTCCGCAGGTGGTAAATTCCGGATGGATCACGGTCTTTCCCTGGATGGAGGCGCACTTATACTGGAAGGGGATCTGGCTGGTGAATAACGCCATGTCATGGGAGAAAAGGACAGTTTCCGGGGCCCTATAAAAACACGTAATGGATTCGTAAGAAAAATCGGTGGGATTTTTTTCATGCTCTATGGTAAGATGTCCGTATCAGAAATGAATGGAGGACGAGAATATGAAACGATTACATGGAGCGGCGATGCTTGCAGCCGCAGCAATGTTTACAGCTTCCATGGGGATCACAGGAATGGCAGATACCAGCGGAGCCGGGGAAAATGGAAGCCGGCTGGATGGGATGGTGTGCATGGACGGAAGTGTGATCTCTGCAGAGGATGGGAGACTGCATCTCAACCGCCGTGTGGAAGGCGGGATGACGGAGGTGGTAGTGAACCTTTCTGAGGACACGAAGATCCTGGATGCCGTCAACGGGTTCCCGGTCTCTGTGGAAAACTTAGACGATGGCGAGGCGGTCCGGGTCTATACGGGACCGGCCATGACCTTAAGCCTGCCGCCCATCACCAACGGGCTTCTGGTTCTGGCGGATGCTCCGGCAGACTCCGGCTTTCCTGTTTATGCAGTGGTGGAATCCCTGACCCAGGAGCCGGATAAGGCAGATGGAACAGAGGCTGCATATATCCTGGAAACTGCCGGCGGGATGAAATACACGGTTTCGGATTCCACGGTCCTGCTCCCCTATCTGACCAGAAACATGGTATTTGCAACAGACCTCAAGAAGGGGACTCCGATCCTGCTATGGACCGATGGAACGGACGGCTCCGCAGCAGAGAAGATCGTGATCTTCCAGGGAGAGGGCCAGGACGCAGGAAAGGAAAATGCGGATGGACTGGGCTTCCATGGCTGGAAGGAAGAAGCCGGGAGCTGGTACTATTATGAACAGGGCCAGAAGAAGACCGGATGGCTGTGTGAGGGAACAGACTGGTACTACCTGGACCCGGAAAGCGGCCGGATGGCCACTGGATTTGTAACTGTGGACGGAAAGACGTATTTTTTAAAGGACGACGGCCGGATGCTGACGGAGGCTGCGGAGTTCGTGCCTGATGCCAATGGTGCTCTGTCCTTAAAGAAATAGAAGAAAGAGAAGGCGCTCCTGGGAGGGGGCGTCTTTTTTCTGTCATAGAAATGTGCGGCCCATAAGGGAGGAAATGCTCCGCTGGGGACAACAGGGGGCAGGCGCTTGGCACGGAAAAAAGATTTTGTTGACATACAATATTATATGGTATATAATACTGTTACAATAATATACAGTGTATAATATTGCGGATGGTAGAATTACAAGAGAGCCGGAATGGATCAAAGACGCGGCTCTGGAACGCAGCTGCATATTTTAGGAGGGAAGACTATGGTATTCAACACAGGAGCCGCTCTGCTGGACGGGATCGTGCTGGCAGTGGTCTCCAGAGAGGCGGAGGGGACCTACGGCTATAAGATCACCCAGGACGTGAGAAAGGCCATCGATATATCGGAGTCCACACTGTATCCGGTGCTGCGGAGACTCCAGAAGGAAAACTGCCTGGAAACGTATGATATGGCGTTTGATGGAAGAAACCGGAGATATTATAAGCTGACAGAAACGGGCCGGGCCCAGTTAAAGCTGTATAAGAGCGAATGGACCGTATATTCCGGACATATTTCCCGGATCTTTGAGGAGGCAAATGTATGAGGAAGGAAGAGTTTTTTGATAAGCTGGAATATCTGCTCCAGGACATCCCGGACCAGGACCGGGAGGATGCCCTGGATTATTACAGGGATTACCTGGCTGAGGCCGGGAGCGGCAATGAGGAGGCGGCCATCGAGGATTTCGGGAGCCCTGAACGGGTGGCGGCCATTATCCGGGCCGACTTGGCAGGCAATTTAAACGACGGTGGCTCCTATACAGACCGGGGCTATGAGGATGAACGGTTCCGGGATCCCGGCTACCAGGTGGCAAAACGGCTGGATCTGCCGGAGGAGAGGGAAAATATAGCCGGCGCCGGCAGCGGACGCGGGTATGAGAAGGACGGCTGGCAGACGGGGCCGTCCCAGAGGGACAGCGGATACCAGGACCCGTCCTATGAAACAGTCCGCGAAGAAAAGAAGCCATGGACCAGTAAGGGGTTGAAGCTGGTTTTATGGATCGTTCTGATCATCGCCGCTTTTCCTGTGATCCTTGGGATCGGGGGCGCCGGGCTGGGGGCCATAACGGGAATCGCTTCTCTGATCTTTGGGATCATTGCTGTGGTGCTCTGCCTGACAGCTGCGGCGTTTATCACCGGCGTATGCCTGCTGGTGGCCGGGATCGTTTTTCTGGTGGCGTCGCCTCTGGACAGCGGACTGATGTTCGGGATCGCCATTGCCGGGATCGGTGTGGGACTTCTGGGAGCGGTGCTCTTATACGCCATTCTGGCCATGTTCCTCCCATTTTTATGGAGAAGCATGAAAAAGGCGGGAGCATGGATTTCACGTAAATGGAAGGAGATCAGAAGGGTATGAAAAAATTCATTAAATATGGGATCATTGCCGGGGGAGCCCTAATCCTGGCCGGAGCCGGGATCACCACCGCGTCTCTTCTGCTGGGGGCGGATATGGGGGATCTGAACGGGCACATAAGAAAAAGACTTCATCATCTGGATGAGCTGGACGGGATCGTGGAGCGGGAAGTGGATCCGGAGGAGTATCTGGTCCGCGTGGACCAGGATCCTGCTCCGGAAGGCTGGGAGACGGCGCGGGCAGAGGGACAGGACCCGGAGGCTGGCCCGTCCGCGGAGCCCTTTGCCGGAGGAGAGCCCTGGCAGTCCCCGGGGACAGACGGAGGCTTTGAGGCCGGGTATCCAGAGGTTACGGATCTTAAGATCCGGCAGCAGGGCGGGAGCGTGGAGATCTTCCGGATGGATGAGATCAGCGCCCTGACCATCAAAAGCGGGAATGGAAGCCTGGAGGCCGTCAGTTTCCAGGAATACGGAATGGATTCGGTCCTTGCACTGTGGGCCGGAGACGGGGAGGATTACCAGATCTTTATTCCCGGCTCCTGGGTGCTGGATGAATTTGAGGCAGAGATCCTGGAGGGGACTCTGGAGGGAAACGGCGTCCGCGTTCTGGAGGCGGAGCTGTCTGTGACAGAGGGAAACGCAGTCTTTACCCAGGAGGACGGGCGGAGCGCGGATCTGGAGTGCATGGGCAGCGGATCCATCCTTTGGGCAATGGAGTCTGAACGGTATATGGAGATCGATGCCGAGTGCCGGACCGGTTCCATTACCATTTCGATTCCGGAAACCATGGATCCAGGCGGGATCGGATATGACATTGAATGTGAAAACGGGACGGTGGAATTCCCGGGCTTTACAGTGGAAGGAAATCAGAAGAAAGAGGCGGCCGGAAGTCTGTCGGTCATGGATCTGGAGGCTGGATCGGGAACCATTTCTGTACAGCATACAGCGGCCCCGTAAACAGGAGCCAGATAAAAGGAGAGAGGAACATGGATGTGAGGCGGTTGTATAAGTCGGATACAGATAAGATGATCTGCGGAGTCTGCGGCGGCATCGGTGAATTCCTGAATGTGGACCCAACGCTGGTGCGGCTTTTATGGGCGATCCTGACCTTCACCGGGCCGGGGCTCATTGCCTATATCATCGCAGCGATCATTATTCCCGGCCGTCCGGATTAAAAAACGGTTGGAACATATATGGGGACCGGGGCAGATCCATGCCGTCCGGTCCCTGTTTTTTTCAGCGGCCGCAGAGAGCGTTTCCGGGGCAGGGCTTTTTCCATGGCCTGCGCCGCGTTCTGAAAAGGATATGTGCCCGGCCTTCCAGGAGGCATACGGGTCCGGAAGGCTTCTGTATAAGCTTCCCGTTTCTGGGAATACTTTTCTAAGAAAAAGGAAAAGAGGTGAACCAGAAGCCATGGGAAAAAAGAAACAGGAGCCGGTGGATCCCAACAATCTGAAGCCGGAGGACGTGCTGAAGTTCGAGATCGCGGCAGAGCTTGGTCTGGCGGATAAGGTGGTGGCCGGAGGGTGGAGATGCCTGACTGCCAAGGAAAGCGGCCGGATCGGAGGCCTGATCACGAGAAAAAAACGGGAGATGGCCGGACAAAAAGGAGAAAACCAGACGTTGAAAGATGAAAAGAAAGATCCTATAATATAGGCAGAACGACACAGGATGGAGGAAACAAGGTGAAGATCGCTCTGATCTGCTTTACAGAAAATGGGTTTCAGATGGAAAAGCGGCTGGTAAAGCTCCTGGAGGCAGAGGGCCATGGTCCCTGTCCCTGGGTTTCGGGGAGGTACGCCATGCAGGCAGCCTCCCTGGATCATGAGATCAGCTTTTCCCCGGTGAAGGAGGGCGGGCTTTCTGCCTGGGCCGGAGAACGGTTTGGAGACTCGGACGGCCTTATTTTTATCGGAGCCTGCGGCATTGCTGTCAGGGCCATTGCTCCGTATATCCGGGATAAAAAAACGGATCCGGCGGTTCTGGCAGCCGATGATAAGGGACGGTTTGTGATCCCCCTGCTGTCGGGCCATCTGGGCGGGGCCAATGAGCTGGCGGAGCGTCTGGCGGCGGGACTCGCAAAAAGCGGGATCCCGACCCAGGCAGTGCTCACAACGGCCACGGATGTGAACCGGCGGTTTGCAGTGGATGTGTTTGCAAGGGAGCATGGCCTGGTCCTGGACCAGATGAAGCTGGCAAAGGAGATCTCGGCGGCAGTCCTGGCCGGGGAGCCGGTGGGACTGTTTTCAGACTTTCCGTTTTCCGGACCGGTCCCGGAGGGGCTTTATAAGGACCGGATCTGCCCGCAAAACATCCGGATCACCGTATGGAGGAAGGATCGGAAAGGCCCGGAGGAGCCGGGACCTTTAAGGCTGGTGCCCAGGTGTGTGGTCCTGGGGACCGGGTGTAAACGGGGGACCTCCATGGAGCAGATCTGGTCTGTGGCGGAGGAGGCCATGGAAAGAGAGGGGCTGGACCCCTCAGCCGTCTGCGGCCTGGCCAGCATCGACTTAAAAAGCGGGGAGCCGGGGCTGTGCAGTCTTGCTGAAAAGCTGGGGGTCCCGTTTTTTACGTACACAGGAGAGGAGCTGGCCGCCGTACCCGGGGCGTTTACGGAGTCAGAGTTCGTGAGACAGGTCACGGGCGTGGGAAGCGTCTGTGAGCGGGCGGCTGTGGCCGCATGCCGGGAGGCATCGGAGGATACCCGGCTCCTGATGAAAAAATACGCCCGGGATGGAGTGACCGTGGCGGCGGCATGTTTTATACCGGAATTATTTAAGGGATCGGAGAGATGACAATATGATAAAGGTTGTGACCGGAGCCGGGGCCAGCGGGAAATCGTCCTTTGCGGAGTCCCTTCTGGAACAGTCGGAGGCGAAAAGGAAGATCTACGCTGCCACCATGATCGTATGGGACGACGAATGCCGGGCACGGGTGAAAAAACACAGACAGATGCGGGAAAAAAAGGGATTTGAGACAGCGGAGCGTCCGGTGGACCTGGGAGAGCTTTTTGTACCGGAGGACGGGGCAGTGTTGGTGGAATGTATGTCCAATCTGGCAGCCAACGAGATGTACCGGGAGGATGTGGGAATGGAAAGCTGTGCAGAGCTCCGGGCGGCCCAGGCCGGAGAGCGGATCTTAAGAGGGCTCCGCCTGCTTGCAGAGGCGGGCCGGGACCTGGTGGTGGTGACCAATGAGGTCTTTGGGGATATAAAGCTTACAGAAGAGGAAACGGCAGCGTACCAGCGGCTCATGGGAAGACTGAACCGGGAGCTTTTTTCCATGGCAGGAGAGGTCTGGGAGGTGGTCTGCGGGATCCCGGTGCAGCTGAAGGGAAAGAAGGAGCAGACAGGGGCGGCCGGGATAGAGCTGGCAGCCGGACAGAATAAAGAGGGAAAAGAGAGTTTACATATGAAATTTATCACAGGCGGCGCATTCCAGGGAAAAAGGGACTTTGCAGAGCAGCTCCTGGACCGGGAGGGCATTTTTGAATATGAGACGGCGGACGGAGCCGCAGATCCGTTGGAGGCTGCGTACAGCCGGAAGCTGGTGGTGAACGTCCAGGACTATGTGCGCCGGTTTGCAGGCCTTGAGGACGGAGAAGCCAGAGAACGGCTGCGGGAATTCCTGGACCGGCTTATAAAGGAGAATCCCGGAGCTGTGGCGGTCATGGATGAGATCGGCTGCGGGATCGTGCCTGTGGGCCGGGAGGAGCGGCTGTGGAGGGACCTGGCCGGAGAGGCGGCTCAGACCCTGGCAGCCTGTTCCAGGGACGTATACCGGGTCACAGGCGGCCTGGCCCAGGTACTGAAGGGCGGTGAGCGGTAAATGGAACAGGGAAGCCAGTGGGAAAAGGCGTACACCCATGGCGGGGATGTGTACAGGAACGAAAAAATACGGATGGATTTTTCCATTAACATCAATCCCCTGGGAATGCCGGATTTTATCAAACAGGCGGCCATGGACGGGGTGGAGGAAAGCGCCCGCTATCCGGACAGCCGGTGCAGGAGGCTCCGGAGGCTGGCAGCCGGATTTTACGGCGTGCAGGAGGAAACCCTTGTGTTTGGAAACGGGGCTGCGGAGCTGATCTTCGGGATCGTCCGGGCCGTATCTCCCAGGCGGGCTGTTTTGACGGCTCCGTCGTTTACAGAGTATGAAGCGGCTCTTTCATCTGTGGGGGCGGAGGTCCTGTTTTTTCCATTGAAGGAGGAGGAGGATTTTTCTCTTCCGGCAGACCGGTATCTGGATTTTTTAAAGAGCGCCAGGCCGGATATGATCTTTTTGTGCAATCCGGCCAATCCGACCGGAAGGCTGACGCCGGGAGAGGAGATCCGCCGGATCCTGGAGTTCTGCACCGTTCAGGGGATCCTTGCAGTGGTGGACGAGTGCTTCCTGGATCTGGCGGAGGAGGATGAGAGGGATTCGGTACTGGATCTGGTGCGGGCAGGAGAAAAAAAAGTTTTTTTGCTGAAAGCATTTACAAAATCCTTTGCCATGGCAGGACTCCGCCTGGGGTACGGATTCCTGGCAGACGGAGAGCTGCGGCTTAAGATGCAGAGCCAGAGCCAGCCCTGGAACGTGTCCATACCGGCCCAGGAGGCCGGATGCGCGGCCTTTGGAGCAGAGCGGGAGCCCTACCTCCGGGAAGCCCGGAGGCTCATAGGCCAGGAGCGGGAATATTTAAGGGAAGGCCTGCAAAGACTGGGCTTTTATGTATTTCCCTCGGAGGCCAATTTCCTTTTATTTAAGAGGACAGACAGAGGGGACGGGGGAGAGCTTTATGAGTCCCTTTTATCCCGCGGGATCCTGATCCGCAGATGCGGCGATTATCAGGGACTTTCCGGGGATCATTATCGGATCTGTGTGAAAAAAAGGGAAGAAAACAGGGCTTTTCTGGAGAATTTGGGAGAAATATATAAGAAGAGGTAATAAAAGAATCAAAAAAATAGTATAAATCCCCTGTTGCACAAAAGATACAAAACTGATATACTCTATGAAATAGCTAAAAGGAACAGATAAATTCCAGCGAAACTTAAGAAAGAGAGGGAACCTTAGAATGGGTAAGATCATTGGAGAAGGCATTACATTTGATGATGTGCTGCTGGTGCCGGCATATTCAGAAGTAATTCCCAATCAGGTTGACGTATCCACGTACCTGACTAAGAAAGTCAAACTGAACATTCCTTTTATGAGTGCAGGAATGGATACGGTCACAGAACACCGCATGGCCATTGCAATGGCAAGACAGGGCGGTATCGGGATCATTCACAAAAACATGTCAATCGAAGCGCAGGCCGAAGAGGTTGACAAGGTTAAGCGTTCAGAGAACGGAGTAATCACAGACCCATTTTATTTATCCCCGGAACATACATTAAAGGATGCAGACGAGCTGATGGGAAAATTCCGGATCTCCGGCGTTCCGATCACAGAGGGTAAAAGATTAGTCGGCATCATCACCAACCGCGACCTGAAATTTGAAGAGGATTTTTCCAAGAAGATCAAGGAATGCATGACCTCTGAAAACCTGGTCACAGCAAAAGAGGGAATCACCATGATGGAGGCCAAGAAGATCCTTGCCAAAGCAAGGGTGGAGAAGCTGCCCATCGTGGACGATGACTTTAATTTAAAGGGACTTATCACCATTAAGGATATTGAGAAGCAGATCAAATACCCCAATTCCGCTAAGGATGCACACGGAAGACTGCTCTGCGGCGCTGCCGTGGGAATCACCGCCAACGTGCTGGAACGCGTGGAGGCCCTTGTGAACGCCAAGGTGGACGTGATCGTATTAGACTCTGCCCATGGTCATTCTGCCAACGTGATCCGCTGCGTGAAGATGATCAAGGAGAAATTCCCGGAGGTACAGGTGATCGCCGGAAACGTGGCCACAGGCGCTGCCACAAAGGCTCTGATCGAGGCCGGTGTGGACGCTGTCAAGGTCGGGATCGGGCCTGGTTCCATCTGTACCACCCGTGTGGTTGCCGGTATCGGCGTTCCCCAGGTATCTGCCGTTATGGACTGCTATGAGGTTGCAAGGGAATACGGGATCCCGATCATCGCAGACGGCGGCATCAAGTACTCCGGAGATGTGACAAAGGCTCTGGCTGCCGGCGGAAGCGTCTGCATGATGGGAAGTATGTTCGCAGGCTGCGACGAGAGCCCGGGAACCTTCGAGCTTTATCAGGGAAGAAAATATAAGGTATACCGCGGAATGGGCTCCATTGCCGCCATGGAAAACGGCAGCAAGGACCGCTACTTCCAGTCCGACGCCAAAAAGCTGGTGCCGGAGGGCGTGGAAGGCCGTGTGGCCTACAAGGGCTATGTGGAGGATACGGTGTTCCAGATGTTAGGCGGCTTAAGAGCCGGTATGGGCTACTGCGGCGCCCACAACATCAAGGAGCTCCAGGAGAACAGCCAGTTTGTGAAGATTTCGGCTGCTGCCCTCCGTGAGAGCCATCCCCATGATATCCACATCACAAAAGAAGCTCCCAATTACAGCATCGACGGCTGATCGGGAAGCGCTGGATCTTCGATATAAAAACGGTTACAGAGAGCATGGCACGGAAGCTGCCATGCTCTCTTTTTATAGCGCAGAAACCGCCTCTTGCTTTCCTCCGGCCCTTCGTGTAAAATGGAGGGCGTGCGCGGTCTGCGCGGATCTTTTATATAAGAGGAATATTGAACAAGGAGTTTTCAGATGAGTATATTAAACGTAGAGCACTTAAGCCATGGCTTCGGAGACCGGGCCATTTTTACGGATGTGTCGTTCCGGCTTTTAAAGGGCGAGCACATCGGCCTCATCGGGGCCAACGGAGAGGGGAAATCCACCTTCATGAGCATCATCACCGATAAGCTGATGCCGGATGAAGGAAAGGTGGAGTGGGCGAAAAACGTCCGTGTGGGATATCTGGACCAGCATACGGTCCTGGAAAAGGGAATGACCATCCGGGAGGTGTTAAAGAGCGCCTTTTCCTTCTTATTTGAGATGGAAGAAAAGATGAACCAGATCTGCGACCATATGGGAGAGGCTTCCGAGGAGGAGATGAATTCCATGATGGAGGAGCTGGGGACCATCCAGGACCTTCTGATGGCCCATGACTTTTATATCATCGACTCCAAGGTGGAGGAGATCGGCCGGGCCTTTGGCCTGGATGAGATCGGACTGGATAAGGACGTGGACGAGCTGTCCGGAGGCCAGAGGACCAAGGTGCTCCTGGGAAAGCTGCTTTTGGAGAAGCCGGACATCCTTCTTCTGGACGAGCCCACCAACTACCTGGACGCCCAGCATATCGAATGGCTGAAGCGGTATCTCCAGGAGTATGAAAATGCCTTTATCCTGATCTCCCACGACATTCCATTTTTAAACAGCGTGGTAAATCTGATCTATCATATGGAAAACCAGAAGCTGGACCGGTATGTGGGCGATTATGATAAATTCTTAGAGGTGTATGAGATGAAGAAGAGCCAGCTGGAGGCCGCCTATAAGCGGCAGCAGCAGGAGATCGCCGAGCTCCAGGACTTTGTGGCCAGAAACAAGGCGCGGGTGTCCACCCGGAATATGGCCATGTCCAGGCAGAAAAAGCTGGATAAGATGGAGGTCATCGAGCTGGTAAAGGAAAAGCCCAAGCCAGAATTCCATTTCTTAAATGCCAGGGCAGCAGGAAAGATCATTTTTGAGACAAAGGACCTGGTCATCGGTTACGACGAGCCCTTGTCAAAGCCCCTGGATTTTTCCATGGAACGGGGCGAAAAGATCGCAGTCATCGGAGCCAATGGAATCGGAAAGACCACCTTCTTAAAGAGTATCCTGGGACTGATCCCGGCTCTTTCCGGCTCTGTGGAGCTGGGGGATTACCTGTCCATCGGATATTTTGAGCAGGAGATGGCTCCGGGAAATACTACCACCTGCATTGAGGAGATCTGGAAGGAGTTCCCCTCCTACACCCAGTATGAGGTGCGGTCGGCTCTGGCAAAATGCGGCCTTACCACAAAAAATATTGAAAGCCAGGTGCGTGTGCTTTCCGGCGGAGAGCAGGCCAAGGTGCGTCTCTGCAAGCTCATCAACCGGGAGACCAACATCCTTCTTCTGGACGAGCCCACCAACCATCTGGACGTGGATGCCAAAGAGGAATTAAAGCGTGCTTTAAAGGAATATAAGGGAGCTGTGCTCCTGATCTGCCATGAGCCGGAGTTTTACGATGGACTGGTATCAAAGGTCTGGAACCTGGGCGAATATTCCTTAAAGATTTAGGAGCAGGGCCATGACACATATACTTCTGGCAGTGATCTATCTGGCGTTCATAAGCCTGGGCCTTCCCGATTCTCTTCTGGGCGCCGCCTGGCCGTCCATGTACGGGGAGCTTGGGGTCCCGGTCTCCCGTGCCGGAATGGTCTCCATGATCATCTGCTTCGGGACCATCATATCCAGCCTCCAGAGCAGCCGGATCACCAGCCGGTTCGGCCCGGGAAGGGTGACGGCTGTCAGTGTGGCGGCCACGGCAGCGGCTCTCCTGGGATTTTCCGCAAGCCGTTCCTTCTGGCAGCTCTGTCTCTGGGCAGTTCCTTACGGGCTGGGAGCAGGAAGCGTGGACGCAGCCCTCAACCATTATGTGGCCCTTCACTTCAAAAGCCGCCATATGAGCTGGCTCCACTGTATGTGGGGCGTGGGCGCTTTCCTGGGCCCGTCGGTCATGGGGACGGTCCTTGCGGGAGGATATGGCTGGAGCATGGGCTACCGGGCCGTGGGCCTGGCCCAGACGGTGCTGGCGGCGGTCCTGGTCATAAGCCTGCCCTTATGGAAAATGAAGCCAGGAAACGGGAAGGACAGGAACGAAACGGCAGCCGGACAGAAAAACGTCCGGGAAGAGAAAAAAAGCCGTGGAGAGGAAACGGCCGAGGAGGCCGGGGCAGACCGTGCGCCGGGCCTTCTGGAACTCTTAAGGATCCCCATGGCCCGGGAAACGGTGGCCATGTTTTTCTGCTACAATGCCCTGGAGACCACGGCAGGACTCTGGGCCAGCAGCTATCTGGTCCTGGTCCATAAGGTCCCGGCTGAACGCGCCGCCGCCCTGGCCGGTCTTTTCTATCTGGGGATCACGGCCGGAAGGGCAGTCAGCGGCTTCCTTACGGAGTGGATCAGCGACGACGGCATGATCCGCCTGGGTACTGGGATCCTGGCGGCGGGCTTTCTGATCCTTCTGTTTCCGGGAGGCGGCCACAGCCAGGCCGGCCTTCTTCTCATGGGGCTTGGCTGCGCGCCCATTTATCCCAGTGTGATCCATTCCACGCCGTCCCGGTTCGGGGCGGAGCTTTCACAGGCTGTCATTGGCGTACAGATGGCAGGGGCATATATAGGAAGCTCCCTGATGCCGCCGTTTTTTGGATTCCTGGCAGACCATCTGGGAGCTTCCCTGTATCCATATTATCTTTTAGTGCTTCTGGTGGTCATGGCCCTCATGCATCAGAGGATCATCCCAGGGAAACACGTTCAAACTTCTTTATAAAGTCCACGCAGAAATCCGCTGTGGCCTTTAACATTTCTTCTCCCCATTCCTTTGTGGCCGTTTCCGGGGAGTCGGGGCCGTACCAGCCGCAGGACGAATAGCGGTCCACGTGGCGGGGCACCGGAACGGAAACGCCATTGCAGTTCACGTTGAAGGATCCGGCAAAGGTCAGATCCGGACTCAGATCCTTCGGTTCAAAGGGCATAAAATATTCCATATGTACACAGGACGGGTCAATGGCCAGCATGGCTGCGGTCTCTTCGCCGCCGCCGTGGCCGCCCTTCCACCGGGGATCCAGTTCTCCGGCTAAAAGCCACCAGTTTAAGATCGCACCCATGGCATGGCGCTCGTCCAGCTCCAGGGCCACCCGCTGGAGCACCGGGGTATTCCCTCCATGGCCGTTCAAGAAAACAAACTTACGGATACCGAAACCGTAAAGCTGGTCCACGATCCGGGTCATCAGATCGTAAAGCCCGTCGTAGCCAATGGTGATGGTGCCGGGGAAATTAATGTGCTGGTCGCCGACGCCAAAGGGGACCGTGGGAGCGATCAGGATATTTAAACGCTCGTCCATCATTTCGCAGAGGCGGCGGGGGATCAGGAAATCCGTGCCCAGGCAGAGCTGGGAGCCATGGTTCTCCGTGCTTCCTACGGGGATGATGGCAATGTCCTTTTCCTTAAAATAGCCTTCCGCCTGCTTCCAGGTGATTTTTTCAAGAAACATAATTGAGTACCTCCTTTTCCTGGAACCTATTGTACCACAGGAGAGGGAACATTACCAGAGATACGCCCAAAACTCCCGGAGCCTTTCCCTGGGTCTGCGGGGCGGAACATCTAGGGCTCCGGAGGGCTGCGAAGGGCATGGGGGAGTATGGACAACTCGCTCCGCTCAGACAAGTCCATGCTCCCCCATAACGCATCCCCCCACAGCCCAAGAAGTTCCATCCCCCCTCCGACATGGGAAAGCCTCCGGGAGTTTTGGGCTGGTAGTTGTCGCGGGAGCTAAAGAACATGTCTTTTTCCCTTACTATCCCAGCGCTAGGCTCTTCTGCACGCCGGCGTTTGGGCCGCGTATTCTGCGGCCTTATGCGCTGTTACGTGCAGAGCGGAGCGGGAGCGTGTCTGCCCGCACCGCCCTTTCTCCCCAGCGTCCGCCACTCCCTATACAGCACCTTGCGCCCCCGTAGCCAGACCCTTCTGCACGCCGGCGTTTGGGCCGCGTATTCTGCGGCCTTATGCGCTGTTACGTGCAGAGCGGAGCGGGAGCGTGTCTGCCCGCACCGCCCTTTCTCCCCAGCGTCCGCCACTCCCTATACAGCACCTTGCGCCCCCGTAGCCAGACCCTTCTGCACGCCGGCGTTTGGGCCGCGTATTTTGCGGCCTTATGCGCCGTTGCGTGCAGACTGGAGCGGGAGCGCGTCTGGATACGGGGGCGGAAGGTGCCTGCTAATTGTGCGGCAGCCGGCCGCGGAAGAATCTTTTTTTACATTCGCTCCACGAAAAGGGGACCAGCGGATAGATGTAGCTCTTTCCGGCGATGGTCTTATTAAAGGCCACGGCGCAGACGCAGAGCACGGTCCCGGCGATGAAGCCCCACAGGTTGAAGAGGGACGTGAGGATCAGAAGGATCACCCGCATGAATTTTAGGGCGTAGCCCATCTCGAAGCTGGCCTGGGAGTAGTTGGCGATGGTGACGAAGGCCATGTACAGCATGGTCTCGGAGTTGAACCAGCCGGATTTCACAGAGTATTCACCCAGGACGATACCGGCGATGACGCTTAAGGGTGTGGTCAGCATGCTGGGGGTGTTGACTGCCGCCAGACGGAGGCCGTCGATGGCGAATTCCAGGATGAGGAGCTGCCAGATCAGCGGGACAAACTGCTCATCGGCGATCTGGATGAACTGGAGCCAGTCCGGGATCCACTGGGGATTCTGCATGAGCAGGAGCCACAGAGGCGTTAAAAACAGGGTGAGAAGGGAGACGGTCATCCTGGAAAGCCGCAGATACGTTCCTGTGACCGGAGGAAAATAGTAGTCGTCCGCTTCTTCGATGATGTCGAATACGGACGAGGGGAGGATCATACAGGAGGGGGAGTTATCCACCAGGATGATGATATTCCCCTCCAGGATAGAGGCCGCCGCCGTGTCGGGCCGCTCGGAAAAACGGAATTTCGGGAACGGGTTGTACCATTTGTGGGGGTAAAGGCACTCGGCCAGGCTCTCCTGGTTCATGGTCAGCGCGTCCACCTGGAGGTTCTGGATGCGCTCCTTGATGGTCTTTAAAAGCTCCTGGTCCACCCGCCCTTTCATATAGCAGATAGCAATATCCGTATGGGAACGTTCTCCGGCCTGAGTGATCTCCACGGTGAAGTCCACGTCCCGGATCCGGCGGCGGATCAGAGCTGTGTTAAAGATCAGGGTCTCCACAAAGCCGTCCCTGGAGCCCCGGAGCACCTTGTCTTTTTCCGGCTCCTCCACGCCGCGGGCCGGGTAGGTGCGGCAGTCGATGGTGATGCATTTGTCATAGCCGTCGATGAGAAGGCAGGAAAGGCCGGAGAGAAGGCTGACCAGGATCTGGCTTTCTTCGTCCTCCAGGCCGGTCTCTCCATAGGGAACGTATTTTTTCGAGAATCCGTGGGGAGAATCCGGCATATCGTCCGGCTGTATGGACGCGAAGCCCTGCATGATCCGCAGGAGCACCTCGTCCTTGGTTAAGCCGTCCACAAAATAGATCAGCGCCTGTTTCCCGCCGATCGTCAGGGTATGGTAGACAATATCGAAATTGGTCTGCACGTCCAGAAGCTGGTGAAAACGTGCCATGGTCTGGTTCAGATCGGATGAAAGCTTCATAATAAATGTCCTTCCCAGGCGGACGGTTCCCGCCTGTATTTCCATTGTTATGATGGAAGTCTTCCCAGGACCAGTGAAAATATACGGACAGATGTACATAAGGAATGGATAAAAGAAAATTGTGCAGATTTTACGATAGATCTGGTTGACGGAAATGCATAATTGTGGTATATTACAACCTGTCTGAAATTATTGGGGAATAATTTTGGGGAACTGTATAATGTGAGGTATATTGAACGTGAAGAGACGCTGCATTCTGTGGGGAGAATGCAGCGTTTCGCTTTGTAAAAAGAAGGAGAGGGGCCGGGAGCCTGTCCCGGGAGGAGCAGGAGCGTGTCAGTCTGTGCCGGACAGTTCCCGGATCACCTCTCCGGCTATGAGGAGCCCGGCCACCGGCGGCACAAAGGCGATGCTGGCAGGAGCGGGACGGCCGGAGCCCTTCGTCTCTCCCGGCGTTTCGGGTCTGCGGGGCGTCTCCTCGGAATACAGGACCTTTAAGGCGGGGATCTCCCGCTTTTTTAATTCCCTGCGCATGACCCGGCACAGGGGGCAGACGCTGGTGGAGTAAATATCCCCGATGCGGAAGGCCTCCGGATGGAGCTTGTTTCCGGTGCCCATGGACGACAGGATGGGGATCCCCTCCTCCCTGGCATAGGAGACCAGGGCCAGCTTGGCGCTGACGGTGTCGATGGCGTCGATGATGTAATCCGGCTTCACAGGGCAGGAGGAAAAGACCTCCCGGAGGTTTTCCGGGAGCACAAAAGCGCTGCTTGTGAAAACAGAGCACTCTGGATTTATGTCTGCGATCTTTTCCTTCATCACTTCCGTTTTTTTCTGTCCCACAGTACTTAAAAGAGCGATGCTCTGGCGGTTGATATTGGAGGGAGCCACCGTATCGGAGTCGATGAGGAACAGGGTCCCGACGCCGGACCGGGCCAGGGCCTCCGCACAGTGGGATCCGACGCCGCCCAGGCCGAATACGGCTACGACGGAGGAGGACAGCCGCGAAAAGCCCTGGTCTCCCAGAAGCTGGGCTGTCCGTATAAAGGTTTCATTCATAACGATTGATCTCCATTTCTGGTTTTCTTTTGAGTGTATCATAAACTTTTTCATGACTCAATTCCCAACTTCCCTTTTTACGAAAAAACGTGTATAATGGAGACAACGCAGAAAGGCGGGGATATCCCGGCTGCGTGTACTGGATAGTAACGATATGGCTTAGAAAAGGAGTAACGAAATGAAAGACGGTTTTATCCGCGTTGCGGCTGCTACGCCAGATATAAAGGTGGCAGACCCGGTTTACAATGAAGCCCAGGTCTGGAATATGATCGAAGAGGGGGAGAAAAACGGGGCAAAGCTCATGGTGTTCCCGGAGCTCTGCCTGACGGGCTATACCTGCGGAGACCTGTTCCACCAGGATATCCTGGTGGATACGGCGGCGGACATGCTGAAAAAGCTGATCCGCAGGAGTGAAGGCCACGATGTTCTGTTCTTTGTGGGACTTCCGTGGATGAAGGACGGAAAGCTTTACAATGTGGCTGCGGCGGTCCATGACGGAGAGCTGCTGGCCTTGATCACGAAGAAAAACATTCCCAATTATTCGGAATTTTATGAACTGCGCCACTTTACGCCGGGGCCGGATGTGCCGGAGCCCATGGAATGGGACGGAAGGATCGTTCCCTTTGGAAGCGGGATCCTGCTGCGGTGCGTGAATCTTCCGGAGCTGGTGGTGGCCGGAGAGATCTGTGAGGACGTGTGGGTCATGGACCCGCCCAGCATCTCCCATGCCAGGGCCGGAGCCACTGTGATCGTCAACTGCTCTGCCAGCAGCGAGACCGCAGGAAAACATGTCTACCGGAGATCCCTCATTGCCGGACAGTCGGCCAGACTGGTGTGCGGATATATCTGCGCCAATGCAGGAGAGGGAGAATCCACCCAGGACCTGGTATTCGGCGGCCATGATCTGATCGCAGAAAACGGTACGGTGCTGGCTGAATCCCGGCGGTTTGAAAACGGGATGATCCTGGCAGACCTGGACCTTAAGCGGATCTGCAGCGAGCGCCGGAGGATGACCACCTTCCAGGTGGAAAATCCCAGGGAGCAGTACGATTATATGGATTTTGAACTGGAAATGGAGGACCTTAAGGAGCTTAAGCGTCCGGTGGATCCGTCTCCGTTTATCCCTTCCGGAGCTGCCGAAAGGAATGAACGGTGCGAGGAGATCTTAACGATCCAGGCGCTGGGACTGAAAAAACGGCTGGCCCACACGGGCTGTACCCAGGCAGTGGTGGGGATCTCCGGCGGACTGGATTCCACGCTGGCCCTTCTGGTGACGGCCAGGGCCTTTGATATGCTTAAGATCCCCAGGGAAAAGATCCTTTCTGTGACCATGCCATGCTTCGGGACCACAGACCGGACTTATAAGAATGCCTGCCTTCTTACGAAAAAGCTGGGAGCAGAGCTTAAGGAGGTCAGTATCAAAGAGGCTGTGGCAGTCCACTTCCGGGATCTGGGCCACAGCATGGACGACCATGACGTGACCTATGAAAATTCCCAGGCCAGGGAGAGGACCCAGGTCCTGATGGATCTGGCCAATGAAAACGGAGGAATGGTCATCGGAACCGGCGATATGTCGGAGCTGGCCCTGGGCTGGGCCACCTACAATGGAGACCATATGTCCATGTACGGGGTGAACGCATCGGTTCCCAAGACGCTGGTCCGCCACCTGGTACGGTATTACGCGGATACCTGCGGCGATGAAGAGCTGAGAGATGTTCTTTATGACATCCTGGACACGCCGGTGAGCCCGGAGCTGCTGCCGCCAGAGGACGGGATGATCTCCCAGAAGACCGAGGATCTGGTGGGCCCCTATGAGCTCCATGACTTCTTTATGTATTATATCCTCCGGTATGGTTACCGGCCTTCCAGGATCTTCCGTCTGGCAGAAACGGCTTTTGCCGGGATCTATGACAGCGCTGTGATCCTTAAGTGGTTAAAGACCTTCTACCGCCGGTTCTTCTCCCAGCAGTTTAAACGGTCCTGCCTGCCTGACGGCCCCAAGGTCGGTTCCGTGGCCGTATCTCCCAGAGGAGATCTGAGGATGCCGTCGGATGCGGCCGCCCGGATCTGGCTGGAGGAGGCGGAGAGCCTTATGGCGGAGGGGTCCCGATGATCAGCAGTACAAAGAATGACCAGGTAAAAATGGTGGTGGAGCTGAGGAAAAAGGCAAAGGCCAGGAATGAGGCGGGGCTTTTTGTGGCCGAGGGGCTCCGGATGGTCTCAGAGCTTCCGCCGGAACGGGCCTGGCGGCTTTACGTTTCGGAGAGCTTCCTTAAAAACAGGGAAAACGCCGGACTGCTGGAACGGTTTTCCCGGTATGAGATCGTCACGGACCAGGTTTTTTCCGCCATGTCCGACACCCAGACACCCCAGGGGATCCTGGCCCTGGCAAAGCAGTATGAATACGGACTTTCAGATCTGCTTTCTGCCCCGGGCCCGGCCCATCTGATGATCCTGGAGAATCTCCAGGACCCGGGAAACCTGGGCACCATCTTAAGAGCCGGAGAAGGGGCCGGGATCACCGGCGTCATCATGAGCCGGGATACGGTGGATATCTACAATCCCAAGGTGGTCCGCTCCACCATGGGCTCCGCCTTCCGCGTTCCCTTTCTTTATACGGACGACCTTCCCGGAACAGTCCGGGAGCTGAAGGCCGGGGGGATCCGGCTGTTTGCGGCCCATCTGGAAGGAAGGAATAATTATGAGGAGGAGGATTATACTGGTAATACCGGCTTCCTAATTGGAAACGAAGGAAATGGCCTGACAGAGGAGCTTTCTGCCGCTGCCGACGCCTGGGTGAAGATCCCCATGGCCGGAAAGGTGGAATCCTTAAATGCGGCTGTGGCGGCCTCGATCCTGATGTTTGAGACGGCAAGACAGAGGAGGAGCGGCCGCAGTATGAAATAAAGGAGCTGATACGATGGCAATGATAGGCTGGCTTGTGGTTTTTGTGGCACTGGTGGGAATAGAAGCCGGTACCATGGCACTGACGACCATCTGGTTTGCAGGCGGAGCCCTGGCGGCGTTCTTTATGGCGTTGGCCGGACTTTCCTTCCAGGTGCAGATGACGGTATTTCTGGCGGTCTCCTTTGTCCTTCTGATCTTTACCAGGCCCTTTGCCGTGAAATACGTCAACAAAGGGACTGTAAAGACCAATGTGGACGGACTTGTGGGAAAAAAGGCCAGAGTACTAGAGGAGATCGACAATGGCTCCGGAGCTGGAACGGCTGTTCTCAACGGTCAGGAATGGACGGCCAGGGCGGTGAGGGACGATCTGGTGATCCATAAAGGAGAGACCGTGATCGTAAAAGAGATCCGCGGAGTGAAACTGATGGTAGACCGTATTTCGGAAGGAGAATAGTATGGATTTTTTATTAAGCTTTATTGGGATCAGTATACTTGTTGTTGTAGTCCTGCTTCTGCTGACCTCCTGTGTAAAGATCGTTCCCCAGGCCCAGGCTCTGGTGGTGGAACGTCTGGGAGCGTATCTGGATACCTGGTCTGTGGGCGTCCATTTTAAAATGCCCTTCATCGACCGGGTGGCAAAGCGGGTGATCTTAAAGGAGCAGGTGGTGGATTTCGCGCCCCAGCCGGTGATCACCAAGGACAACGTGACCATGAAGATCGACACGGTGGTATTCTTCCAGATCACAGACCCTAAGCTCTACGCCTATGGAGTGGAGAATCCCATCATGGCCATTGAGAATCTGACGGCCACGACGCTCAGAAACATCATCGGCGACCTGGAGTTAGACCAGACCCTGACCTCCAGGGAGACCATCAACACAAAAATGCGCGCAGCCCTGGACGTGGCCACAGATCCCTGGGGGATCAAGGTAAACCGGGTGGAGCTTAAGAACATCATTCCTCCGGCAGCCATCCAGGACGCCATGGAAAAGCAGATGAAGGCAGAGCGGGAACGCCGGGAGGCAATCTTAAGGGCTGAAGGTGAGAAGAAATCCACGATCCTGGTGGCCGAGGGTAAAAAGCAGTCGGCCATTCTGGATGCAGAGGCCGATAAGCAGGCGGCCATCCTTCACGCAGAGGCTGAAAAGGAAAAACGGATCCGTGAGGCAGAGGGCCAGGCGGAGGCGATCTTAAAGATCCAGCAGGCCAATGCAGACGGTATCCGTATGATCAAGGAGGCAGGCGCAGACCAGGCGGTGCTGACCTTAAAGAGCCTGGAGGCCTTTACAAAGGCCGCAGACGGCAGAGCCACCAAGATCATCATTCCATCGGAGATCCAGTCGGTGGCGGGACTTGTGAAGAGCGTCACTGAGATCGCAAAAGATACGGATGTGAAGGCATGAGACTGACCCTGGACCCGTCCCTGGAATACGGCGTCGTTTTAGAAGGCGGCGGAGCCAGGGGCGCATACCAGATCGGCGCCTTAAAGGCGGTCACTGAGGCCGGGATCCGGATCGGCGCCGTGGCGGGCGCTTCTGTGGGCGCCTTAAACGGCGCCTTCCTTTGTATGGGAGACTTAAAGGCAGCCGAGGAGCTGTGGGGAAACCTGGCATACTCCCAGATCTTAAACGTGGAGGATGAAACGATCCGGGCCATAAAGACCCTGGGCCTGAAGGCCTCCACGGTCCCCCAGCTCATGGCAGAGGCCAGGAAGGTGGTTTCCGGCCGGGGGCTTGATATCACCCCCTTTAAAGAGCTCCTGGAGAAATACGTGGATGAGGAAAAGATCAGAAGCTCCCCCTGTGATCTTTATGTCACCTCTCTTTCGGTCACGGACCGGAGGGAGGTGGTCTTTGACGTGAAGCAGGCTCCTTCTGGGACCATAAAGGACGTATTGTTAGCCAGCGCGTTTTTCCCGGCCTTTAAAAATGAAAAGCTGGGCGGAAAGACGTATCTGGACGGCGGTATGGTGAACAACGTGCCGGTGGACGTCCTGGCAGAGCGGGGATATAAAAATCTGATCGTGATCCGGATCTACGGCATCGGCGTGGATACGGAACGGCGGACGGAGCTGTCGGAGGACGTGAATGTATACAGGATCGCTCCCAGGAGAAATCTGGGCGGGATCCTGGAGTTCGAGAAAAAGAAGACCAGACGGAACATGACCCTGGGATATTTTGACGCCAGGCGTCTGCTTTATGGTCTGGCTGGCAGAAGGTATTATTTTTATCTGCCCCATACAGAGGCCTACTATTTCAACCGCCTTATGACTGAAATCCAGATCTTCCGCCATTATTTTTCCGTCCATCTGGAGCGTGGGGAGGGAGAGGGGACCTCTGGCTACCGGATGTATACGGAGCGAGTATTTCCCTCCCTGGCAGAAAAATTCAGGCTGAGGCCCGACTGGGATTACAGGGAGCTTTACGGGGCGGTCCTGGAGGTCTGCGCCAGATCCATGGATCTGGAGGTGTTTGAAATCTATACGGCGGACGGGATCATGGAGCGGGTACACAGGATATTAGGAAAGAGTTAGGAGACTTTGGATGCCTGGAAAAGAGAGAAGACGCAGAGTGAGAGGAGAGTCCATGGCCCTGGATACCCTGCACATCGTCATTGGTGCGGCGGTGGTGGTCATGGCAGTCATTTCCTTTATAAATCCGGAGGAATATATGTTTTTCTTTCCGGTCATTTTTCTTCTGGCGGCTATATTAAATCTGGTCACCGGAAAATACAGATATAAGCGCAGTGTAAGGAACCAGAAAAAAAAGATCTCATCCGCGCTTCAGATGGCGTTTGGAGGAGCCCTGGCGGTCCTTGCAGTCATCAGCGCAGTGAGCATCTGGTGGAGGTAGAGGATGAAGGGAGAGATCCTTAAATTACTGAAGGAGTCGGACGGATACCTTTCCGGACAGGAGCTGTGTGAGCGGTTCGGCGTATCCAGAACGGCAGTCTGGAAGGTGATCAACCAGCTAAAGGAAGAGGGCTATGAGATCGAGGCTGTCCGGAACAAGGGGTACATTTTAAAGAGCGTATCCGACGTATTGTCAAAGGAGGAGCTGGAAAGCTCCTTAAAGACCCGATGGGCGGGGAAGGAGATCCATTATTTTGACCGGACAGATTCCACCAATATCCAGGCAAGACTGGCAGGCGAAGCTGGCGCCTCCCATGGGACCCTGGCGGTGGCGGAGATCCAGGACGGAGGCCGGGGACGGAGAGGAAGGAACTGGATCTCCCCAGCAGGTGTGGGCGTCTGGATGAGCCTCCTGCTGCGGCCGGAGATCTCACCTGTTTCTGCCTCCATGCTGACCCTGGTCATGGCTCTGGCAGCCCAGAAGGGTATCAAGGAGGCCACAGGGATCGAGAGCCAGATCAAATGGCCCAATGATCTTGTATTAAATAAGAAGAAGATCTGCGGGATCTTGACGGAAATGGGAACGGAATTTATGGAGATCAAATATGTGGTGATAGGAACAGGGATCAACGTAAACCAGGAGGAGTTTCCGGAGGAGCTTAGGAAGACGGCCACGTCCCTTTATCTGGAAACGGGGAAAAAGTACCACAGGAGCCGGATCATCGAAAGGATCCTGGAGGCCCTGGAGGAGTATTACGGGATCTTTGTTAAAACAGAGGATATGTCCGCGCTGCTGGAGGAATATAATGAAAAGCTGGTGAACCGGGGACAGGAGGTCTGTGTGCTGGACCCGAAGGGAGAGTACCGGGGCCTCTGCCAGGGGATCACAAAGACTGGCGGGCTTCTGGTGGAGCTTTCTGACGGCACGGTCACAGAGGTGATCTCGGGAGAGGTCTCAGTCCGGGGAGTGTACGGCTATGTTTAGGCCGTCTCCTTACGAGGCCCTCCAGGTCCTCCCGCCAGAGGAGCGGGAGCTGTCCTGGAAAGAGCGGCTCTTACTGGCCTCCGGCCCCCTGCTTTCCTGGTACAGAAGGGAAAAGAGGGATCTTCCATGGAGGGAAAACCGGGACCCATACCGGATCTGGATCTCTGAGATCATGCTCCAGCAGACCCGGGTGGAGGCGGTAAAACCGTACTTTTTCCGGTTTTTTGAGCACTTCCCCAGGATTTCGGATCTGGCGGCTGCTCCGGAGGAGGAGCTTTTAAAATGCTGGGAGGGGCTGGGATATTACAGCCGCGCCAGAAATATAAAAAAGGCCGCAGAGATCCTGACGGAAAAATATAACGGGAGCTTTCCGGAAAGCTACGGGGAGATCCTGGCACTTCCCGGGATCGGCAGCTATACGGCGGGAGCCATTGCCTCCATTGCCTTTGAGCTTCCGGTGCCGGCGGTGGACGGCAATGTACTGAGGGTGCTGTCCCGGGTGACCGGGAGCTTTGACGATATTTTAAAGCAGTCCACAAAGAAGAAAATGGAGGCCCTGGTATCAGAGGTCATACAGCCGGGGAGCGCCGGGGACTTTAACCAGGCGCTCATCGAGACAGGAGCCATGATCTGTATCCCCGGGGGAGCGCCCTTGTGCAGCCAGTGTCCGTTTTTTACAGTCTGTGCCGCAAGGAGCCAGGGGCTGACGGAAAAGCTGCCGGTAAAAACGCCGAAGAAAAAGAGGAAGATCGAGGAAAAGACCGTATTATTACTGGAATACCAGGATAAAATAGCCATAAGAAAGCGCAGGGAGGACGGGCTATTGGCTTCCCTCTATGAGTTTGTGAACGTGCCGGGACAGCTTTCCGCCGAAGAGGCCGGAGAGCTTCTGGAACAGGAGGTCCGGCCGGAGCGGCTTCCAGAGGCGAAGCATATCTTCAGTCATGTGGAATGGCATATGGGCGGATATTTCATCTCCTTAAAGGAAATGCCGGAAACGCTGCCGGGAGAGGAGAGCGGCCCGGCGCTTTTCCTGACCTGGGAGGAGATCCGGAAGGAGTATCCGGTCCCCAACGCCTTTGCGGTCTATAAAAAATATCTGGATCAGAGATATGGAGGGGAAGAAGAATGAAAAACATGATATTTCTGTTTAATCCCCGGTCCGGCCGGGAGCAGATCCGGAGCCAGCTCATGGGGATCCTGGATTATTTCTGCAGCCAGGGCTATTTTCCTTCGGTGTATGTGACCCAGAACTCCCAGGATGCGGAGCGCATCGCCAGGGAATACGGCAGCTCCGCCGATCTGTTTTTATGCAGCGGCGGGGACGGCACTTTAAACAATGTGGTATCGGGCCTCATGGCGCTGGAAAAACGGCCGGTGCTGGGCTATCTTCCCTCCGGCTCCACCAACGATTATGCCCGGAGCCTGGAGATCCCCGGAGATCCCAGAGAGGCCGCGGAGGTTGCCCTGACGGCGGGAGAGAGACAGGTGGATGTGGGCCGGTTCGGCACGGACCGGTATTTTGTATACATTGCGGCCTTTGGGGCCTTTACCGAGGTTTCTTATAAAACTCCCCAGGATAAGAAAAATGTCCTGGGCCATCAGGCCTATATCCTGGAGTCAGTAAAGAGCCTGGCCTCTTTAAAATCCCATCATATGAAGATCCAGTGGGAGGAGGGGACCATTGAGGGAGAATTTATCTTCGGAATGATCACCAATACCACCAGCGTCGGCGGCTTTAAGGGCCTGACTCCCAGGGATGTGGACTTCGACGACGGAATGTTTGAGGCCTTATTTATCCGGACGCCGAAGACCCCATCGGATCTGTCCAATATCGTCTCCTATATGTTTTTAAAGGATGAGGAAAACGCTTATGTATTCCGGTTCCACACCTCCCGGGTGGTCATCACCGCCAAAGAAGAGGTATCCTGGGTCTTAGACGGCGAATACGGAGGGACATTGAAGGAGACTGTGGTGGAGAACATCCACGGAGCCATTGCCTTAAGATGCGGAGAAAAGATAAAAAAATGTTGAAAAATGTAGTGGGATGGTATATAATGAATCATCGTGGAACAGTTTGTCTGTATCACAGGACATTTTTCACTTGAAAGGGCGTAACTCGTGGAAAAGGAACAATTTTTAGTAAAACTCAGAAAGCTTGTTGAGCTGGGAAGATCGAAGCAGAACGCGCTGGACGTGGCTGAGATCAACGATTTTTTCACCGGAGACAATCTGGGTCCGGAGCAGATGGATGAAATTTACAGTTATCTGGAACACAGCAATATTGATGTGGTTCCGATAAGCGACGACGCATTGCTTGCGGAAGATGATTCACTGCTGATGGACGATATGGACGGCGATTTCTCAGACGACAAGATGGAAGAGGATATCGACCTGGATGCGATCGACCTGCTGGAGGGGATCGGAACGGAGGATCCGGTACGTATGTACTTAAAGGAGATCGGTACGGTTCCGCTTCTGTCTGCAGAGGAAGAGCTGCGGCTGGCCAAAAGAAAAGCAGAGGGCGATGAGTCTGCCAAGGAGCGTCTCATCGAGGCCAACCTGAGGCTGGTGGTCAGCATCGCAAAGCGCTATACGGGCCGTGGAATGAGCTTCCTGGATCTGGTCCAGGAGGGAAATCTGGGGCTTATTAAAGGCGTAGAGAAATTTGACTATACAAAAGGCTACAAATTAAGTACATATGCAACCTGGTGGATCCGCCAGTCCGTCACAAGGGCTCTGGCTGACCAGGCACGTACCATCCGCGTACCGGTGCATATGGTGGAAACCATCAATAAAATGTCCAAGATGCAGAGAAAGCTGACTCTGGAGCTGGGATATGAACCATCTGTTTCCGAGCTGGCAGAGGCGCTGGAAATGTCTGAGGATAAGGTGATGGAGATCATGCAGATCGCAAGGGAACCGGCATCCTTAGAGACTCCCATCGGCGAGGAGGACGACTCCAACCTGGGAGATTTCGTGGCGGACAGCAACGCGGTGACTCCCGAGGGAAATGTGGAATCTGTCATGTTAAGGGAGCACATCGACGCACTGCTTGGCGACCTGAAGGAAAGGGAGCGTCAGGTGATCGTACTGCGCTTTGGTCTGGAGGACGGACATCCGAGAACACTGGAAGAGGTTGGAAAAGAATTCAACGTAACGAGGGAGAGGATCCGTCAGATCGAAGCTAAGGCTTTGAGGAAGTTAAGAAATCCTGTCCGCAGCAAGCGGATCCGGGATTTCCTGTAAGAAAACGAAAGAGGGCAGCAGGAGTCACATCCGGCTGTCCTTTTCCAACGGAAGGAAGCGTTTTTATGAACCGGAGAAATTACCAGAAGGAACTGGAGGCAGAGCTTTCCAATATAGAAAAGGAAGGGCGGGCGCCCACATTGTTTCTCCATAGCTGCTGCGCTCCCTGCAGCAGCTATGTGCTGGAATACCTGTCCAGGTATTTTACGATCACAGTCTTTTACTATAACCCCAATATCTCCCCGGCTTCTGAATATGAGGAACGGGCCAGGGAGCAGGAGCGGCTGATCCGGGAAATGGAAACGGTCCACCCGGTCCGTTTTCTCTGCGGGGAATACCGTCCGGAGCTCTTTTACGAGGCTGTGAAGGGACTCGAGCAGGAGCCGGAGGGAGGAGCCCGGTGTACGGAATGCTTTAAGCTGCGCCTTCTGGAGGCCGCCAGGCTGGCAAAGGAGGGGGGCTTCGACTATTTTACCACCACCCTCACCATCAGTCCTTTAAAGGATGCGGAGCGGTTAAACCGCATCGGGGAGGAAGCCGGGGCCCGGTACGGCGTCCGCTTTTTAAATTCGGACTTTAAAAAACGGAACGGCTATAAGCGGTCCACGGAGCTTTCCAGGGAATACGGGCTTTACCGCCAGGACTACTGCGGTTGCGTCTTTTCCCGCCGCCAGGCCAAACCTTGACAGAACTGCCAAACTATTATAGAATTGCATAAGAGTATAAAATGGGAAGGAGTTCTGTCCATGGTTTCAAGAAAAGTTCAGGTTGTAAATCCCTCCGGCCTCCATCTGCGTCCGGCAGGATTATTATGTCAGACTTCCATGAAATTTGAATCAAAGGTGAATATTCTGTATAAAGACCAGCAGATCAATGCCAAAAGCGTTTTAAATGTCATGGCTTCCGGAATCCGGTGCGGAACGGAAGTGGAGGTCTGCTGCGACGGAAAGGATGAGGAGGAGGCTCTGGAAGCCGTATGTACCCTCATTGAAACAGGCTTAAAGGAATAAAGAAACAAACTATATCTGGAGGAATCAAGCAAAATGAGTGAAGCACAGAATTGCAATCATGACTGCGGATCCTGCACTGCCAACTGCGACAGCCGGGTTCCGGATAAAAAGAGCTTTGATGAAAAGCTGGCGGAGGGATGCTCTGTAAAGAAGGTCATCGGCGTTGTCAGCGGAAAGGGCGGCGTTGGAAAATCCCTGGTGACCTCTTTAATGGCGTGCCAGATGAGAGCCAGAGGCTATAAGGTGGGGATCCTGGATGCGGATATTACCGGTCCCTCCATCCCCAAATCCTTCGGTATCCACGATCCCCTCTGCGTGACCCCGGACGGAAAGCTTCTGGTACCGGCGGTCTCCTCCACCGGGATCGAGGTGATCTCCTCCAACATGCTGTTAGAGCATGAGAGCGATCCGGTGATCTGGAGAGGGCCTGTGATCGCAGGCGCTGTAAAACAGTTCTGGAACGAGACCTACTGGAAGGACATTGACTATATGTTCGTGGATATGCCTCCGGGAACCGGCGACGTTCCGCTGACTGTATTCCAGTCCCTGCCGGTGGACGGCATCTTGATCGTAACCTCTCCCCAGGAGCTGGTCTCCATGATCGTCGGAAAGGCTGTGAACATGGCTAAAAAGATGGACGTTCCGATCATCGGTCTCATTGAAAACATGAGCTATCTGGAGTGTCCGGACTGCGGAAAGAAGATCTCTGTATTCGGCGAGAGCAAGGTGGAGGAAGTTGGAAAAGAGTACGGGATCCCCGTGCTGGCCCAGATCCCCATCCGTCCGGAGATCGCAGGCTCCGTGGACGAGGGAACTGTGGAATATGTGAAGGCAGAATTCCTTGAAAAGGCAGCGGAGGCTGTGGAAAAACTGTAAGAATACACCGGATGAGAAAGGATCACAATGGCTGGACGGTATGAGAGGCCGTGCTGACAGCGGCGGAAAAGCTTCATGTAAGGCTTTTAAGGCTCCTGACGGGAGCGCTGACGTGTACCCTTTGGACAATGCCGGTCCTTGGAAGCCTCGGGATATGGGATCTGATGACCCATGGCCCGGGGCTTTCCGGCATTTTTCTGATCCTGGGCTTTCTGGCAGCTTATGTGTGTTTTCTGGGGATCCTGTGCTGGATGTGCCTGGTGTGCCGGCGGCTCAGGATCGCCAGACGGCTGCTGGTATGGATGCTTTTGTGGATCCCGTTTTTAAATTATGGCCTGGCTCTCTATGTGCGCGGTCTGGCAAAGCAGGAGACGGACCATATCCTTTACAGGATCAGCCTGGACGATGTGCGGGCGGAAAAGAATGTGTGCAGCACAAAATATCCGCTGCTGCTGGTCCATGGCGTGGGCTTCCGGGATTTTCATTATTTTAACTATTGGGGGCGGATCCCCAGGGCGCTGAAGAAAAATGGAGCCAGGGTCTTTTACGGCCACCAGGAGGCCTGGGGGACTGTGGAGGAAAACGCCGGGATCCTCAGGGAAAAAATTTTTGAGATCCTTCGGGAGACCGGGGAGGAGAAGGTGAACATCATTGCCCATTCCAAGGGCGGGCTGGATTCCAGATATCTCATCAGCGGCCTCCATATGGCCCCCTATGTGGCTTCTCTGACCACCATCTGTACGCCCCACTGCGGCTCCATGCTGGCGGATCTTTTAATGAAGCTGCCGGATTTTCTGTACCGGGGGATCTGCGGCCTTATGGACCGGTATTTTGGAATGCTGGGAGACCGGGCGCCCAACGCCTATGTTGCCAGCCGCCAGTTATCCTGTGCCTGGACACAGGAATTCAACCGGAAATATCCGGATTCATCCAGCGTGTATTACCAGAGCTATGCCAGCATGATGAAATGCGGGGCAAGCTGCTGGCTCCTTAGTATCCCCTACTGGATCCTGAAGCTCCTGGACGCAGGGAGCGACGGGCTTGTGACGGAGGAATCTGCCCGGTGGACCAATTTCAGGGGCACCCTTAAGAATACATACCTCCGCGGTATTTCCCATGGCGACATGATCGATCTGGCCAGGGAGGACTACAAAGGCTTCGATGTCATGGAATTTTATATCCATCTGGCCGAAGGGCTGAAGGAGCGGGGATTATAGAAGAGCACCGGACAGGAAGAAAAAGAGCTGGCGTTATTCCGCCAGCTCTTCCCATTTTTCATAAAGGACCTCCAGCTTTGCTGCCAGGTCTTCTTTTTCTTTATTAAGCTCCATGAGCCTCGCCACGTCTGTGAAGACGCTTTCGTCACAGAGGAGTGCGTCGATCTCTCCGTCCCTGGTCTCCAGGTCATGGATCTCGGCCTCCACCTTTTTCAGATCGTTCTGGCGTTTCCGGAGCCGGGCCTGTTCCTCCTTCTGGGCCTTCCAGTCCAGCTTTGTGTCTGTGGCAGGAGAGTTTGGGGAGACAGACTGGACAGAAACGGAGGCTTGGCCGGAATCAGCCGCTCCTGCGGTCCGGAGCACGCTTCCGGAGAACACAGAGCCTCCCGCAGCCGGGGCTTTGGCTGTCCCGTCGGAGCTGGTCCCAAAATGGGCCGCCATCATATCTTCCCGTTTTTCCAGGTAGTAGTCGTAATTTCCGATATAATTTAAAAGCTTCCCTCCGGTCAGATCCAGGATCCGGGTGGCCGTTTTGTTGATGAAGTAACGGTCGTGGGATACGTAAAGGACCGTGCCGCCGTAATGGCTTAAGGCATTTTCCAGGATCTCCTTGGAGGTGATGTCCAGGTGGTTGGTGGGCTCGTCCAGGATCAGGAAATTGGCCTCAGAGAGCATCAGCTTGGCTAAGGACACCCGGCCACGCTCGCCGCCGCTTAAGTCGCCGATGCGCTTAAAGGCGTCATCGCCGGTAAACAGGAAGGAGGCCAGGGTGTTGCGGATCTGGGTGTTGTTCATGCCTGGATAGGCGTCGGAGATCTCCTCAAACAGGGTCTTATCCATATGGAGCACCTGATGGTCCTGGTCGTAGTAGCCGATGTGGACCCGGGAGCCCAGGGTGATCTCCCCATGATCCGGCGTCACAAGGCCGTTGATCATTTTCAGGATCGTGGTCTTTCCAGTGCCGTTGTCGCCGATGATGGCCACCCGCTCGCCGCGCTTTACGTCAAAATCCACATGGGAAAACAGGTGCTGGGCACCGAAGGACTTCTCCAGGTCCCGGACTGTTAAGACGTCGTTTCCGCTTAAGATATTGGGCTCTAAACGGATGTCCATGGCGTCGTTGATCTCTGTGGGCTTTTCCAGTACCTCGATCTTATTCAGAATCTTTTCCCGGCTTTCCGCCCGCTTGATGGACTTCTCCCGGTTAAAGGATCTCAGCTTTTCAATGACCTCCTCCTGGTGCTTGATCTCCTGCTGCTGGTTTAAGTAGGCCTTCATCTGGATGGCCCGCATCTGGGCCCGCTTTTCGCTGTACGCAGAATAATTGCCCAGGTAGACGGTGGCCTTTCCGTTGTCCAGCTCCACCACCTTGGTGACGATCTTATCCAGGAAATACCGGTCATGGGCCACGATGATGACGCTTCCCTTATAGTTTAAGAGATAATTCTCCAGCCAGGCAATGGAGGACATGTCCAGGTGGTTGGTGGGCTCGTCCAGAAGGATGATATCCGGGCTGGTCAGAAGGAGCTTTCCTAAGGACACCCGGGTCTTCTGGCCGCCGGAGAGGGTAGAGATCTGTTTTCCGAATTCCTCCTCCGGAAAGCCCAGGCCCTTTAAAACGCCCACGATCTCACTTTTCCAGGCATAGCCGTTGATGAGATCGAACTGGTGGCTTAAGCGGCTGTATGTATCCATCATGGCCTCCAGCTCCTCACCTTCGGCCAGCTTCATGGAGACCTCCAGCTCCCGGAGCCGTTCCTCCATTTCAATCACCGGCCGCTTTACCTCCAGCATTTCATCATAAATAGTCCGGTGGCTTAAAAGGTCCTGGTTCTGGGCCAGGTAGCCCAGGGTCTTTCCCTTGGAGATGACCACTTCCCCGGAGTCTGCCGGAAGCTCTCCGGTGATGATCTTTAGGAGCGTGGACTTCCCGGCTCCGTTGATGCCCACAATGGCGGCTTTTTCGTGTTCTTCTATATGAAAGGAAGCGTTTTTTAAGATGTCGTCGCTTCCAAAGGATTTGCAGATGCTGCTGCAGGACAGTATCATAGTTTCCTCCTAGTATTGTACAGATATAATGACTGCGGATTCCCGCCGGGAGCCGGTTTTCAGGGCGGCCTCCGGATACGGCTTCGCCGGGGACGACGCGCCCCCGGTCAATAGTATAGTATAATATAGGTCCGGGGGATTTTCAATGGTTTCATGGACGGGAAGACGTGGATCTAAGAAAAAGAAATCATTCGTAAGAAATAATTTATTGAATAAAATAAAAAAAATGATATACTTTTGTTAAATACAAACATTAATTCGATGTAGTGTGAAAAATACTGAAATCAGGACCGGAGGTTTCAGACGGGAAGGGAGGAACAGAGTATGACAGAGAGAAAGAAAATATGTCGGGACTGTTATAAAGAACTCACCGAAAGTGGTTCCAGGCTGGGCGTCTGCCGGAACTGTGCCGGGAAGGAAGTGAAAAAGCTCCGGAAGCGGCTGATCGTTTCTTTCCTTGTGGGAGCTGCCCTTGTGGGATCGGTGCTGGCCTTCCGGAACCATATCTGCTCGGTCTATTATTTTCAGAAGCCGGGAGGAGATGTGGTCATCCCTCTGTTTTTTGGCAATGTCCTGATGAATGACCAGTTCTTTTTCGATATGTTTTATCCATCCAGGACCGGAGGGATCCTGTTTCTGGCAATCTGCTTCTTTGCGCCCTTCAGCTCCTTTATACGCATCGACTATCCCACATTCCGCCACCAGGCAGAGCTGGATATGCTGAAAATGGAGCCATTTACTGCGAAATACGCGGCCTCCTCCAATCACCAGCGGCAGGACGATGTGGGGATCTTCCTCGTGTCCTGTATCCTTTCGGCCGTTTCCGGCCCGTTCCTTTTCGTATACAGGATATACAGGCTGGTCCGCCTGTCGGCAGCGCTGAAGCGTGGGGACTGGTAAGCGTAATTTCCTCCCGATCCACTTGACAAGGATTTGACAAAATGCATAGATATGCTATAATGTTAGCATCGGCGTACCGGGGCGTGCTGCCCCTGTATGCAGGTGCTATTTGATCGTTACACAGGAAGGTGAAGACACAACATGACAGAAGAGAGACAGATTTCAAAGGCAGTAATTTCCAGGCTGCCCCGGTATTACCGCTATCTGGGCGAGCTGATGGAGGAGGGGATCGAGAGGATCTCGTCCAACGAGCTGAGCGCCAGGATGAAGGTCACCGCCTCCCAGATCCGCCAGGATCTCAATAACTTCGGCGGCTTCGGGCAGCAGGGATATGGATATAATGTAAAGTATCTTTATACGGAGATCGCCAGGATCTTAGGCATCGACCGGCAGCATAACCTGATCATCATCGGAGCCGGAAACCTGGGCCAGGCCATTGCCAATTATACCAACTTTGAAAAACGAGGCTTCATGATCAAGGGAATGTTCGACATCAACCCGCGGCTTATTGGCCTGGTGGTGCGCGGAGTGGAGATCCGCAGCATTGACAATCTGGAGCAGTTCATTGTGGACAACGAGGTGCAGATCGCGGCCCTTACGATCCCCAAGTCCAAGGCGCCGGAGATCGCAGACCGTCTGGTCCGGGCAGGGATCAAGGCCATCTGGAATTTTGCCCATACGGACCTCAACGTGCCCGACGATGTGGTGGTGGAAAACGTTCATCTTTCAGAGAGTCTGATGCGTCTTTCCTACCGGGTATGCAGTATGCAGGACGAGCGGGAGCGGAAGGAACGGGAAAAAACAGTATGATCCTTGGAACGGGCTGTGATTTAGTGGAAATTGAGCGGATGAAAAAAGCCTGTGAAAAAGAGGCTTTTTTATCGCGTGTGTATACAGAAAGGGAGCGCCGGCAGGCAGGGGGGAAAGCCTCTGTCCTTGCCGGCGATTTTGCTGTGAAGGAGGCTGTGGCCAAGGTCTTCGGGACGGGCTTCCGGGACTTTATGCCAGGGGACATCGAGGTCCTCCGGGATGAGCTTGGAAAGCCCTATGTGAACCTGTATGGCAGGGCCAGAAAGACAGCGGAAGAAAAGGGGATCCTCCGGCTGGAGGTATCCATTTCCAATACAAGGGAGTACGCCATGGCCTTTGCCGTGGGGGAAGGAGAGTGACGGAATGAAGGATCTGCTGAATGCCGCAGAGATGAAGGCGGTGGATCAAAGAAGCATCGAGGAATACGGGATCCCATCCCTGGTACTGATGGAGCGGGCGGCCCTGGAGGTGGTAAAACGGGCCAGAGAGCTTCTGGAGCCGGGGCTTTCGGGGAATGAGGCCCTGGAGCATGGTCCGGGAAGGGAGCGGCTTTTAAAGGAGAGGAAGAGGAAGACGGTCTGGGCAGTCTGCGGGTTTGGAAACAACGGGGCCGACGGCGCGGCGGCGGCCAGGATGCTGGCGCTCCAGGGCTTTTCCTCTGTCATCCTCCTTCCGTCCCTGGAGGGAAAACGGAGCCGGGAGCTGGAGGTCCAGCTTTCGGTGGCAGAAAAGCTGGGGATCCCCATCCTCACCCTGGGCGATCCGCTTCCAGAGGCCTGCGATCTGATCCTTGACGCAGTGTTTGGCATCGGGCTTTCAAGGCCGGTGGAGGGCGTTTATAAGGAGCTCATCGGCCTTATGGAGGAAAAACGGCAGCGGGAGCTGGTCCCGGTGGCGGCGGTGGATATGCCGTCGGGCATCAGCTCGGACACAGGGGCTGTCATGGGCTGTGCCGTAAAGGCGGATGTGACTGTGACCTTTGGCATGAGGAAGGTGGGCCAGGCCCTGTTTCCAGGCCGGGAATACTGCGGACGGCTTTTTGTGGAGGACGTGGGCTTCGTGCCTGAGGATCCGGAGCAGGCCGGAGAGCACGTCCATGCCCACGGACCGGAGGATCTTATGGAGATCCCCAGGCGGCGGGCGGATTCCCACAAGGGGACCTATGGAAAGATCCTGGTGATCGCCGGGGCAAAAAACATGGCAGGAGCTGCGTATTTTTCTGCCCTGGCGGCGTACCGGACCGGGGCTGGGCTGGTGAAGATCATGACGGTGGAGGAAAACCGCAGTGTGATCCAGGAGCGGCTGCCGGAGGCGGTGCTGTCCTCCTTTGATCCCCAGTGGGCCAGCGAGGAGCCAGGGGAGTTTAAGGAGTATATCCGTTCCCAGACGGGCTGGGCCGACGCCATCGTCCTGGGCCCCGGACTGGGCCAGGAGGAGTATGCCAGGACACTGGTGGAGGCAGTCTTAAGCGACGCCTATGTGCCCATCGTCATGGACGCCGACGCGGTGAACCTGGCGGCCAGATATCCGTATCTGAAGGGATATTTTACGGAAAATATCATTCTGACGCCCCATGTGCTGGAATTTTCCCGGCTGACGGAAAAGCCGGTGGAGGAGATCAAGGAGGATCCCCTGGCAGCGGCCAGGGAGTTTTCGGACCAGTACGGCGTCACCTGCGTTTTAAAGGATGCGGCCACGGTGACGGCCAGAAAGGACGGAAAGCTTTTTGTAAACTTAAGCGGTTCTCCAGCCATGGCCAAGGGAGGCTCCGGGGATGTGCTGACAGGGGTCATTGCGGGACTTTTGGCCATGGGGATGGACGACTGCGAGGCGGCGTCCCTGGGCGTTTATGTCCATGGGCTGGCAGGAGAAGCGGCTGAGAAAAAATACGGCGTTCACTCGGTCCTGGCCGGAGAGCTGGCAGGCTGTATCGGAGAGGTGGTCAATGGAAATGTATAAAAGAGCGTATGTGAAGGTGGATCTGGACCGGATCCGGAAGAATATGAAGGCGATCCGGAGCGTGCTGCCGGAGGGAACGAAGATCATCGGCGTGGTAAAGGCCGACGGCTACGGCCATGGGGCGGTCCAGACCGCGAAAGCCATTGAAGAGGACGCCGCAGGCTATGCGGTGGCCACGGCGGAGGAGGCACTGGAGCTTAGAGGAAATGGGATAAAAAAGCCGGTGCTGGTGCTGGGCCCGGTGCCGGAGTGCCAGTATGGGAGCATGGTGGAGCAGGAGATCCGGATGGCAGTGTTCGATCTTACGCGGGCAGAACGGCTTTCGGAAACGGCGGTGTCCCTGGGGATGACGGCCAGGGTCCACATTGCGGTGGACACCGGGATGAACCGGATCGGTCTGAGGCCCGGCCGGGAACAGGCCCAGGTGGTGAAGGAGATCGCCGGACTTCCAGGGATCGTGACAGAGGGCATGTTCACCCATTTTGCCAGGGCTGACGAGGCGGATAAGACCTCTGCCCGGGAGCAGATCCAGGCGTTCCTGGATTTTTCCCAGATGGTAAAGGAAGCGGGAGTTTCCATTCCCATCCTTCACTGTGCCAACAGCGCCGGGATCATGGATCTGAAGGAGAGCCATGGAACGGCGGTCCGGGCCGGGATCATCCTGTACGGCCTGTATCCGTCGGACCAGGTACAGAGGGAGGCTCTTTTTCTGGAACCGGCCATGGAGCTGAAAAGCTTTATTACCTATATAAAGGAGATCGGACCGGGAGCGGCTGTGAGCTACGGAGGGACCTTTGTGGCGGACCGTCCCATGCGTCTGGCCACTGTCAGCATCGGCTACGGAGACGGCTATCCCAGGAGCCTTTCCAATAAAGGGGAGCTGCTGGTCCATGGGACGCGGGCCAGGATCCTGGGCCGGATCTGTATGGACCAGCTGATGATCGATGTGACCAGGATCCCGGAGGCCAGAGAGGGAGATGAGGTGACTCTTTTGGGCCGGGACGGAACAGAGGAGATCACCATGGAAGAGCTGGCGGACTTAAGCGGCCGGTTCCATTATGAGATCCCATGCCTCATGGGAAAACGCCTGCCCAGGGTCTATGTGTCCGGGGGACGGACCAGGGAGGCCGGGGAGCTTTAACAGGCGTTCCTGTCCCAGGGGGAAGCGGCCTTTAAATGCCGGCCCGGTTTCAGGTTCCGGCATCATTTTGCGGCAGTTCTGCATAAGGTAATCGTAGAGTGTCAATACTTTCGGTACAGGGAGACCTGAAAACCATTTCGGAGAGTGAAACCTTTGATCATCAGACGCGGAGATATTTATTATGCAGACCTGCGGCCGGTGGTGGGCTCTGAACAGGGAGGAGTCCGGCCGGTGCTCATCATACAGAATGATGTGGGAAATAAGCACAGTCCAACGGTGATCTGTGCGGCCATCACATCGAAAATGAATAAGGCAAAGCTGCCCACCCACGTGGAGCTTTCCGCCAGACAGTGCGACATGGTCCGGGACTCAGTGATCCTCCTGGAGCAGCTGCGAACCATTGATAAACAGAGACTCAGGGAGAAAATATGCCATATCGATGAAAATCTTCAGGAAAAAGTCAACGAAGCCCTGCGGATCAGCCTGGAGCTTGCTACATAAGGGCGTGAATTTCGGGAGTTTTGTTGACGAAATGTGGCAATGATGCTATATTAGGATACAAATGATAAAAAAGGAGTGGAAAGATTTTTCATGGACGATGGTAATTCGTGGATAGGAATTTTGCTGTTTGCGGCTTCCGTGGCTGTATTTTATCTGATCTACGGCTTTGGGGCGGCGATCCAGGCGCTGAACACCAGTGCGCTGGAGGACGAGCGGGACGAGGGAAATAAAAAGGCGGCGGCTCTTTTGAGGATCCAGGAGGATCCAGGGAAGTTTGTCCGCACCAACCAGGTGGTCACCTGCTTTTTCACACTGGCGCTGGGAGCCTTTACCCTGCCGCAGACAGCGGGATACATCCGGAGATTTCTGGCAGTGAAGCTTGCGGTGGCTCCGGGCCTTGCAGCGGGGCTGGCCCTTGCAGCGGCATTTTTTGCGGTGGCCTTTTTTCTGGTCTGCCTGGGAGTCATAATCCCCAAGCACGTGGCGGCCAAGAGCCCGATCCGGTTCTGCTATAAGGCGCTTTCGGTGGTAGAGTGGGCCATTAAGCTGCTTTCGCCGTTCACCTGGCTCATCAGCGTGGCGGCCTTTGTGGTCTTAAAAGCAGTGGGCATCGATATCCGGTCCTCCAATGAGAAGGTGACCGAGGAGGATATCATGTATATGGTAAACGAGGGCCACGATCAGGGCGTGCTGGAAGCCAGCGAAGCGGAAATGATTACCAATATCTTTGAGTTTGACGATAAAGTGGCGTCGGATATCATGACCCACAGAAAGAACGTGGTGGCCCTGGAAAGCACTATGACCTTAAAGGAAACGGTGGATTTCATCGTAAAAGAGGCCAACAATTCCAGGTTCCCGGTCTACGAGGAGGATATCGACAATATCGTAGGTGTGCTCCATATGCGGGACGTGCTTTATTTTGCAGAGCAGGAGGAGTATCTGGACAGGCCCATCAGCCAGATCGACGGCCTTTTAAGGAGCGCCCATTTTGCTCCGGAGGCGAAAAATATCAATGCCTTATTTAAGGAGATGCAGTCGGAGAAGATCCATATGGAGATCGTCATCGACGAATACGGCCAGACAGCCGGGATCGTGACCATGGAGGATATCCTGGAGGAGATCGTCGGAAACATCATGGATGAATACGACAACGAGGAGCCCGATATCGTGGTCAAAGAAAACGGAAGCTTCCAGCTTTCGGGCATGACGCCTCTGGACGATGTGGAGGACGCCCTGGAGATGGAATTTGACGAGGACGATAAGGATAATTTTGACACCTTAAACGGCTTCTTGATCTCAAGGCTGGGCCATCTGCCGGAGGATGACGAAAAGGGCCAGGTGGTCTTCGGAGGCTACCGGTTCAGTATCGTAAAGGCAGAGAATAAGATCATACAGACGGTAGCGGCGGAACGGGATGCCGGGCCGGAACATGAAAAAGAAAACGAAGGATAAAAGGATCCCCCGTCCGGGGCAGGCAGCAGAGCCGCTTCCGGACGGGGGATTTTTTGGTCGGTCTTATTTCAGATACTGGTCCATCCAGTTTAAGATCTCCGTCATACGGTCGATCCTGTTTTCCGGCTTTCCGCCGCGGGAGAGCTCATGGTTCTCGCCGTGGAAGAGGCAGAGCCTGGAAGGACAGCCGTTTCTCATAACGGCGCTGTACATGGCAAGTCCCTCTGCCATATAGCAGCGGTAGTCCTCATCGGAGTGGATGAAGAGGATCGGGGTCTTGCAGTTGGGGGCGTACTGGAGCGGGGACTGCTTCCAGAGAAGCTCCACATTTTCTCTTGTATTGGCGCCCTGGTTGTTTACGATAAAGGTGTGGCCGATATCGGAGTTGTGCTCAAAGGATACCCAGTTGGAGATGGAACGCTGGGATGCGGCTGCTTTGAAGCGGTCGGTGTGGCCCACGATCCAGTTGGTCATGAAGCCGCCGTAGGAGCCGCCGGTAACGCCCACACGGGCTGTATCGATCTGGGGATATCTCTTTAATACCTCGTCGGTGAAATCCATCAGGTTCTGGTAGTCCACGGTCCCGTAGATGCCGTTGATGTTTCCGAAATCGGTGCCGCGGCCGTCAGAGCCTCTGGGATTGCAGTAGAATACGAAGTAACCGGCATTGGCCCACATCTGCATCTCGTGATGGAATACATCGGAGAATACGGTGCGGGGGCCTCCGTGGATATGGAAGATGGCCGGATAGGAAACGCCCTCCTCATAATCCGCCGGCTTCATCACCCATCCGTGGATCTCATAGCCGTCGCTGGCTGTGAAGGAAAAGGCTTCGGGGGTCACAACGGAATATTCCTCTCCAACAAAGTCGTTGAAGTGGGTGATCTGCTCACCGTCCAGGTAAAGCTCCGCAAGCTTTGTTCCCTGGAGCTCACAGCTTACCAGGTGTTCGCCGTTGACGTCGAAGCTGTCGCAGGAGCTTCCCTTTGTGAGGCTGTCGGAGATATTGCCGTCCTTGTCCAGCTTTCTTAACCATGCAAAGTCGTCCACGGTGGAGATAAAGTAGAAGTCGCCGTTTAACAGCTTCTGGCCGCGGCCGGAGCCGTATCTTGCGTCGCTTCCCACAGAGCCGGAGGCGATGGAGGCGTCATAGGGTACAAACAGGTTCATGGAGCCGTCCGCTAAGTTCATCTTATAGAAGCTGTTGTACTTATTGGTATAGCGGTAGTCGGAGTCGATGGCAGCCACAAGAGCCTCATTTTCGTTTAAGAGCTCGATGGTTCCGGTGTGCATGGTATCCGGCTCCAGTAATGTCTTTGTCTCGCCGGTCTTTAAGTTATAGAGATAAATTCCCTCGTTTAAACCGCGCACGTTCTGCTTCCAGGGATACGCCTTATAAAGGAGAAGATCGCCAAGGACAGAGGACTGGGTGCAGTCGGTCCAGTCGCAGGCCACGTAAGAAAGCTCTCCGTTTTCTCTGTTATAAACGGCAAAGCGGTTTCTCTTTGCGTTGGTGTAGCCTAAGCCGTTGCCCCAGAAGGGAAGCTCATCGAAGACCTCATAGGATTTCTTTCTTGTGTCCTTATGATTATCCTGGCTTGCAGTCATAAGGAAACGTCCGTCGGGCAGTGCTTTAAAGCCGATGATCTTTGCGGGCACCGTAAAGGCGTGGCAGGCCTCTCCGCCTTCGGGGGAGATCTCATAGAAGCTTGTGAGGGCTTCTCCGGCTTCCTGTTTCTTCTTCACCTCGCTGCATCTTGCAGCCGGGAAGAGAAGGGTATTGTCGTTTGTCCAGACATAGCTCTTTGCGTCGCCGCCGCTGGTCATCTTCCGAACCTTTTTTTCAGCCATATCGTAAACGTAGAGGTTGGCTTTGTATGTATTTTCCGCTCTGTCTGCGTTGGATACCACAAAGGCAATGTACTTTCCATCGGGTGAGAAGGAAGGATTGCTTACGAACTGAAATTTCAAAAAGGTATCGATTTCAATCTTTTTCATAGTGCTGCCTCCATATTTTGATAATTATGTAGTTCTATTATAACATGCCTGTAAAAGCTGTCAAGAAAACGTTGCTGTTTCGGAGCCGTCCGGCAGGAAAATATGAATAAAATGGCCGAAGGGAAAATCCACAGAAAAGCTCTTGCCAAGGACTTAAAATAATGCTAGAATATTTAGGATTATGGTAACTGTAAGGACATGACCGTTACAGATTATGATGGAAATACGATAAATATAGAAGAAACAAGAAAAGGAGCAGGAAAAATGTCAGGACATTCCAAATTTGCCAATATTAAACATAAGAAAGAAAAGAACGATGCGGCCAAGGGAAAGATCTTTACCGTGATCGGAAGAGAGATCGCTGTTGCAGTTAAGGAAGGCGGCGCAGATCCGGCCAATAACAGCAAGCTCCGCGATGTGATCGCCAAGGCCAAGGCCAACAACATGCCCAACGATACCATCGACCGCGGAATTAAAAAGGCTGCCGGGGACCTGGGTTCTGTAAACTATGAAAACCTGGTTTATGAGGGCTACGGCCCCAACGGCATTGCCATCATCGTAGAGACTCTGACTGACAATAAAAACCGTACCGCAGCCAATGTAAGGAGCGCCTTTACCAAGGGCGGCGGAAACGTAGGAGCCCAGGGAAGCGTATCCTTCATGTTCGACAGAAAAGGCCAGATCATCATCGACAAGGAAGAGTGCGAGATGGATGCCGACGAGCTGATGATGGCGGCTCTGGACGCCGGAGCTGAGGATTTCTCCGAGGAGGAGGACAGCTTTGAGGTGGTGACCGATCCCGATGCCTTCAGCGAGGTGCGCGAGGCTCTGGAGAAGGCCGGTATCCCCATGATGCAGGCGGAAGTGACCATGATCCCCCAGAACTACGTGGAGCTGACCGACGATGACGCCATCAAGAAGATGAACCGGATCCTGGATCTTTTAGACGAGGATGATGATGTCCAGGCTGTATTCCACAACTGGTCCGAATAATCAATATGAATGAAAGAAGCTCCTTTCCGGATCGTCCCAGGGATGAAACGGAGAGGAGTTTTTTAGAAAGAAGGGATTAAGTGTGAAGCAATGAGCCGAAAATAGACCATAAACGTCCCTTGTGTGGAAAATCTGGTTTTTAAGATTTATCCAGAATGAACAGCACATTGCTGTTGAAGGAGTTTTAGTGTTTCCGGATCAGCTCCCTGCTCTCCGAGGAACTGAATTACGTTATCAAGTGTAAGTGCAACTTTTTCAGGTTTTGATGGATGGATGATGGCTTCGTAATCATCTGGTTTCCATTCTTCATTATTAAGAATCATGTGATAAATGCTTGTAAGCATCATTCGGGCTATGGCAATGATTGCTTTTTTCCTGCCACGCCGTTTCGCCAGTCGATTATATTTGATGGCGTAATAAGGATTTTTCCTGCTTTTTACAGCAGCAAGTGCACACTGGATGAGTAAAGGCTTTAGATATTGACCGGCTTTTGAACAACGGGTAGATTTCTTTTTGTTGGCACTCTCATTATTCGCAGGGGTAAGACCAGCCCAGGAACAGAGATGTTTATCCGATTCAAAACCCCCATATCAGCACCGATTTCTGAAATGACAAACAAAGCAGAACGCTCAGTAAAACCAGCGATCCTTGAAATACGTTTGATTACTTCATCGTACGGGCGGCTGAGGCGGAATAATTCGGTTTCAATTTCATCCATATAGGAGCTGAGAAGTTCCATGTGCTGTTTTGCGTGGGACATCTTAAAGCGTTGTTCCGATAATATCTCAAAACCGCGTATGCTGTCAAAAATCTCTTCATTAGAAACTTTGATGCCACCATGAATCAGTTTTGCACATTCCTTTTCGTCAAAAGGAACGTCTGAAAGAAGATAATTCATAATGGATGAGGCGGTTTTTCCAAATGGATCAGTGAGGACACAGTCAATACGGATACGTGAAATAGTCATACTATTCTGGTAGCGGTTTTTCTCAGCGGAACGCATATAGGAAAGTTTGAGACGATATCTGGAAAGCTCACGGAGAGCCCTGATATCAGCAGGTGGAATAAAAGAAGCTTTAACGATATCAAAGCGAAAAAGATTGGCAATCCATTTTGCATCACGTTTGTCAGTTTTCTTACCCTTTATGGCTTTGACATACTTGGGATGAGTAAGGATAACGTGCATATGCGGCTCAAGGATGTTAAAAACAGGGATCCAGTATTTACCGGTGGATTCCATGCAGACAGTTATACGAGAGAAGCCAGTCACGCATAGCTGCAATCTGTGAATTGTTGGTGGAGAAGGATTTCACTTTATAAGTTGCTTCCAAAGTGACAGGATCCGTAATGCAGACAGCAGCAACAACCGTTTTTTTGTGAACATCCAGCCCAGCACAGATAAGGTGTTTCACTTCAAAATCCATGTGATACCTCCTTTCAAAGAGAGCAAAAAGAGACATCAGCATTGACTGTCATCCAAGCGAAAAGACTTATCATGGAAACGGGGTTTCCAGAGGCATCAAGTGCCAACGTCTAAAATGATAAGTGTACGGGCTCGAAGTCCCAATTGTTTGTGCTTAAAAGAGGATGACGGCACATATATAAATGCGGGATAAGATGGTCTTTCACCACTCCCTCAGTCGTGCTCTGTAGTATACTGATATCTCTAACTGGATTTTAACACAAAATGAAATAAAAAGGAACCCGTAAACAAAGATTCATGCATTGTTTGTGCCGAAGGCAGGAACGACGCAAGGAGGGCATGCCACAACGGCATGTTTAAATATATGAAGAAACTGGTTAAGACCAATGTGATGCGTCTTCTGGATGCGGCGAAGATCGCCTATGAAGCAAAGGAATATCCGGTGGACGAAAATGACCTTTCCGGGAGCCATGCCGCGGACCTCATGGGCGTGGACCATGGGAGCGTTTTTAAGACCCTGGTGCTCCGGGGAGAAAAGACAGGATATATGGTCTGCTGTATTCCGGTGGACGGAGAGGTGGATCTGAAAAAGGCGGCCAGGGCGGCGGGAGACAAGAAGGTGGAGATGCTTCCGATGAAGGAGCTCCTTCCGGTCACCGGCTATGTCCGGGGCGGCTGTTCTCCCATCGGGATGAAAAAGAGATTCCCCACCTATCTGGACCGGTCGGCAGGGGAGTATGAAAAAATCGCCGTCAGCGCCGGCATGCGTGGCGTCCAGGTGATCCTGTCCCCGGCGGATCTGGGGAGGTATGTGGGCGCTGAAATGGCAGATCTCATGTAAAAGTGGTTGACATAAGGTGTAAAGGACCGGAAAAACCCTTTAAAGTGGGGAATAAAAACTTAACAAATTTGTAATAAATATTAAAAGACCATAGGGCCAATGGTAACAAAAATACAAGGAAAATCAAGAAAAAGTTCTTGCAAAATGTTAAAAAATCATGACAAAAGTTAAAAATAAGGCTGTGAAATACAACAAAAATGCAGAAGCCTTATTGACTTTTGGCCTCCCGTTCTCCTATAATCACAGACGCCGTCCGGTGAGACGGAAAAATAACCATCTGCCGCCTGGAGGCTTTCCGGAGGCAGAACGGAGAAAAGAGGCAATCGATGAAGCAGACATGGAACTCATTTCTTCAGACAGTTTTCCAGAGTATAAAAATGCTGTCTGCCAGCGCACCTGCCAAAAGACGCCGGGATACGGCAGTCCTTACGGCCGGTATCCTTCTGGTGACAGCCATTACCTTTGCCGCAGGGAGCTTTCCGGAGACGGGAAACGGCGCTATGGTGGCCTTTGCTGAGACGCCGGGAGAGAGCGGCGGCCAGGAAGAGGGAACGTATGATGGAAATACAGACGAAGAGAAACGTGATCCAGAAAGCATAATGGCGGCTGAGGAGGCCGCGGACACGGAAAACGGAACAGAGACCAGAAAAGAGGAGGCAGAGAACGGCGCGGAGACGCCTGAAGGCGGGGAAGCCGGGGAGGAAGATACCACGGATCAGGAAACGGAGACTGCTGCGGAGAGCTCTGACGGCCAGGAAGAGGCAGCGGCCGGGGAGGACTCCGGTGCGCCGGAAGGAGAAGCCGCGGAAAGCACGGAAGCTTCTGAGCGGGCAGCCGTCCGGGAGGGCTCTGGCGGCCAGGAAGGGACAGCTTCCGGAGAGAGCGCTGAGCTTGCGGAAGGTGCAGCCGCCCAGGAGGCTTCCGGTACGCCTGCACCAGAAACACAGGAAGCGGCGGCATCGGTCTCCCTGTCAGACCGGGATTACCAGACGCTGCTTAAGATCGTTCAGGCGGAGGCTGGAAACTGCGACCGGACCGGAAGGATCCTGGTGGCCAATGTGATCTTAAACCGGGTGGAAAGCGATACCTTCCCGGATACGGTCCACAGCGTGGTCTACCAGAGGCATCAGTTTTCGCCGGTGGGCAACGGCTCCATCAACCGGTGCCGGGTCACAGACGCCACGGTGGAGGCTGTGGACAGCGCCCTGGCGGGAGAGGATTATTCCGACGGCGCTTTGTATTTTATGAACCGGAGGGCGTCCAGCAGGAAAAATGTCCGCTGGTTTGACAATCACCTGGACTTTTTGTTTAAACATGGAAACCACGAGTTCTTTAAATGAAAGAGCTAATCCCCCAGCTATGCTGGGGCGAATAGTGTAGTAGTGAC
>ENA-UOJV01000492-UOJV01000492.1-human-gut-metagenome-genome-assembly--contig:-C82-NODE-492-length-58452-cov-31.219224_pt1 | contig 58452 bp, 46 predicted proteins | sample MGYA00242356_ERZ723903 | MGnify/ENA metagenome assembly ERZ723903
CCCCCCCCCGGCGTCATCTGTCAACTACAAACACCTCGTACACGCAGCTTTGTTGCGTTTTCACACACACTTGCTCTTGGGCGTTTTCCATTTCCAAGCACTGCCTGTAATAACGACTAGTTCAATACCGTCTGGAACCGAACCGCAGGAAGTCAGCTGAGCTCAGGTCCCTTGCCTTGTTATCCAAACACACTCATCAACCGCAGACGGAAGCAACGGACGCATCGGACACTAGCCGGAACTTTCAATTCAAAGGGTTCGATCCCTAGAATCGCCGCACCCAGCGCAGCGCGGCACCCCAGCGCTCGGTCCCTTCGTCGCCCTTTTCGGCATCCAGAACCAGCGACAGATCGTGACCGGTGTTCATCTGCCAGCCCAGAGCACACTGCACCAGAGCGGCGTGGCGGTTCGCAAGGAAGTCGCGGTAGGTCGCGTCCTTCAAGCCCGCCCACTCGTAGCTTTCGTCGCCGGCGACATGAAACCGGTTGCGGTAGGCCGCACGGCCTTCAAAGTAGAGCCCGGCAAAGGATGCGTCTGCAGACCTTCGGCTGCTGAAGGCAAGTCCCGCCTCGGCAGCCGCCGTGCTCAGAAGCTCGCCATCGAAAGCCTGCGCCGAGACACCTTCACCCTCCCGGAAGCCCTCGCGCACGAGACCGTCCCAGCTGATGCGAACGTACGGCATCAGATCAAGGGGCAGCGCGTCGGCCGCAAGCTTTTGACCGAGACCGGCCGAAGCGCCGAAGCTTGCCATGTGAACGGTCTGATCAAAACGCCGATCGCCTCCTGCCCCGAACGTCATTCGGGTACGGTCCTCGCGTCCGTATCCCAGGGCGGCATCGCCAAAGACCCGCAGGCCGCCCGCATACTCGCGGACAAACGATGCTGCGGCAAAGATGCCCGCGGCCGAGGCCTCGTTTCCGGCCTCACCGTCGACCGTGTCGTAAAAGGCCCCGAACTTCCAGCCGAGCGCCCACTCACCGTAGCCGCGCCGGGCGCCTGCGCTGAGAATCGTACGGGTACTGTCCACACCGAGGCTCCCCTTGTTCATGTCGGCATGTTCGACCGTGAGCGTCGCCTCGGGAACGACATCCGACGCGGCAAGATCCGCAGTGGGCCGCAGGGCCGAGACCTCGCGCAGGCGCACCGAGCGCGACAGGGCCGCCGCATCAAAGGCCAGATGCGCATCGGGCTTGACGGCATCATAGGTTGCGGCAATCTCGCCGATCACCGCGGCCCGGTCCTCGTCGGAACTTGTCGCCATGAGTTTTTCGGAAGCCGCATCCATCCAGCTCACGAGCTCGGCCGCCGGGCCCGAGAGAACGCCGGCGGCGCCGACGGCGGCATCAAGCCTTGCGGCGCGCCGCAGAGCCTCGTCGGAGAGCGCGGCGCTGCGCACCACGCGCTGCATGCCGTCATCGAGACGATGAAGCGCAAAATAGCCGTCGTCGTCGAGCGCAAAGTCAAACGTAAGCCCGCCGCCCCAGGCGACGCTTGCTTCGCGCACCGCCTCAAGAAGCACGTCATCCGCGGCAAGCCCCGGGAAGAAGTCGGCGGGATTGATGCGCAGCGCATAGTCGATGTAGTCGCCCGTGCGCACCACGATGCTTAGCCCCGAGTCGGCGGCGGCCTCCCCGTCGGCCTGCGTCAGCACGGCAGTGCCGGCTTCCTCGGTCTCTTCCGAGCGCTGCACGAGGATCTGATCGACTTTGTCGGGAGCCACGTCAAGCACAAGCGACGAACCCGGCTCAAGCCTTGCGTCGCCCCTGATCGTGAGCGTGCCGATGCGCGCGTCCTCGCGGGTGTCGTCCCCGGGCGAAAGCGTTCCCTTGGAAACGAGCGAGCCCACGGACCCCGTGCCCCCGACCGTTGCGGTCGCGTCCGAATTCACCGCCCCATCAATGATGCCGTTGATGATGAGCGTGGCGCCGTTGACGACGTCCGTCGATCCGCGATAGGACGCATGGCCGCTCATGACGAGCGTGCCGGCCGAAACGATCGTCCCCTTGTCGTCGACGGTTCCCGAAACAACGAGCGAGACGGGAAGATCCGCGTCTTCGGGCTTGACGGTCTGCGTGCTCGAGCCCTCGTAGGGCTTGCCCTGATTGAGCGCCTCGTTGTAGGCGTTGAGCTCATCCTCGGTCGTGATGTGCAGCACCGGATCCCAGCCGACCTCGACGATGTCGTTCGTAAAGCGGCTGATGCCGTCGCCGGCAAGATTGAGCGTATAGGCAAGCTGACCGGCATTGCTCAACCCGGTCTCATTGTGCGGCAGCATCCAGCCGCCCGCCTCGGCATCCCATCGGGCCATGCGGTTGACGTTGAATTGCGCAGGACCGCCCACGGCCTTTCCGGCATCCAGGAGCCCCGCGCCGAGCCCGTATTCGATCACGATGCAGTTGTTGAGAAAATACTGCGTCCACTCATCGGCCGCCTGGCGGACCGCCGCTTCAAATGCTTCCGGATCGATCTCGAAATCGCTGTCCTCCAGCTGGTACTCGATCCAGCGGTCGGTGATGCTCTCGGCCACCTCCTTCTTGAGGCCTTCAACATCGTCGGTACGGCTGCCCGCATCCCCCCAGAAGACGATGGCGGCGGCCTCCTTGCGGACATTGGTTTCGTAGCGCTGCTTGTCCGGCGAGTATTCAGGGCTGGCAACGATAAAGGTTTGTCTGTCGTTGACCTGCCACTTGTAGTCGGCATTGGGGTGCGAATCGTCGACGAAGACAGGATTCGGATCGTAGGCAACGACGTCGTAGGCGCCGGCCTCGGCCTGCCTTGCCGTGGACAGAACCGTGTCGGCCAGCTGCGAGGCGCTCATCCAGGGAAAGGCCTGCTGCACGAGCGCCGCCGCACCGCTTACGTGCGGCGCCGCCATCGACGTTCCGGTGAGCGTCACCGTGCCGTCGGTCGTACCGGCCGCGGCGCTCACGATGTTGGTGCCCGGCGCAGCAATCGTCCAGAGCCCGGCGAAAAGCCCCATGTTGGACCCCTCGACGATCGTTGTGTTCGGGTGCACGAACTTGCCCTGCTCAAAGAGATGATCGGACTCGATGTTGACGACGTTCAGAATATGGCCGTTGTTCGTCGGGTCGCGCATCTGATCAAGAATCGGGTCACCCGGTGCAAGTCCGGCCTGATTGCCCGCGGCAAAGACAAGAAGCTTGTCCTTTTCTACGGCGCTCGAGAAAATCCTGTTGAAGGCCTCGGTCTCCTGCGGAACATCCCGGTACGCCCGCAGACCCCGCACCCAGCCCCAGGAGTTGCTGTAGATCTTGACGTCGTCAAAGGCCTCGAACGCCTTGAGATAAAGCTCGACGGGCTCCTCGATCGACGTCTGCGCCTGCAGGCTCGATGAGAGCAGCAGCAGCGAGGCATCCTTGGCTACGCCGTAGTCGACCGTCGCGCCGCCGGCGGCAATGCCCGCCACGTGAGTGCCGTGATTGTGCTCGGACCACTTGGGATCCTCGCCGTAGAGTTCCTCATAGGCAGAGCTCGTGATGCTGATGATGTCCCGGTCGGCAAAGGCCACGTGCCCGGTGTCAAAGCCCGAATCAAGAATCCCGATGCGCACGCCTGCGCCCGTGAAGCCATTCTCATAGGCCTCTGAGACGTTGATGGCGTCAAGGTTGACGTTTCCCGTCGGCGTGGCCTGCACGAGGACGGGAACGATGCCGAGGATCGAGCCAACGAGAACTGAAACGGCGCTCGGCTTGAAAAGGCGTTTATTCATGGTTGCGATATCCTGTCTCGAAACGGCCTCACATTTCCACGGAGTTTTTCAGTCAGAAAGTTGTCGAAACGCACCCTATCCAAACACCTGTTGAAACGCAAGCGCAGGCGCAGAAGCGAAGTCCGGCGCAGACGCCCCGAATGCATCTGATCCATAATGATGTCCGTTGCCCCCGCAAACACGCCCCGAGACGTCAAGTGATCCGTCCCCGCCCCATGTCCGCACTCAGCGCACACGCACGCCTGCTCCCGCGCATCGCCGGTATTGCCTGCTGCCTCGCTCTGGCTGCGGGCGCGTCCTTGTTTTCAACGGACTGCGCCGCTCGCGAGACCGGCCCTGACAGCACGCCTGCCGCGGCTCAAACCGACCGGCGTCCGGTTGTACGCATTGGTCTCATCGACACCTTCTCCCCGGGCTTTTACATCCACACCTATGCGGCCACCGTGCAGTATCTCAAGCGGCGCCTGCCGCAGTACCGCTTCGAGTCGGTTGAGTTCGCCAGCCCCGAGCTGCTTACCGCCGCGGAAGCCGGAAAACTCGATTTTCTCGTGAGCAGCGCGGGCACCTTCGGCATCCGTGCCGAGGCGCTTGCGGCCGAGCACATCGTCATTCTCAAGCGCTCCGACGTCAAGGACGCCTCGCGAAGCGTGGCTTCGGTCTTTGTCGTCCGCTCCGACAACGAGGCCGTGCGAACGCTTGCCGACCTGCGCGGCAAAAGCGTGAGCGCCACAAGCCCGCAGAGCTTCGACGGCTGGCTTATTGCCGAGGATGCCATTGCACAGGCCGACTTCAATCCCGAGAAGTTCTTTTCCTCGGTGCACTTTACCGAGTACAACTTCCCCGACGTCATCAGCCGCGTGCTTGCCGGACAAACGGACGCGGGCATTCTCACGCGCTGCGAGCTCGAACGGATGCTCGCGCAGGGGCTTGTCAGGCCCGGCGCCGTGCGCGTCATCAACGACAAGGGATCGCCCGAGGAGGCCTGCCGGCGCTCGACCGACCTGTACCCGGCCGAAATCATCGCCGTCTTTCCGCACACGAACCCCGTGCTCGCCAAGGAAGCCACCATCGCTCTGCTGCAGATGCCTCCCGGAAAAGGAAACGATGCGGACTGGGAATGGGTCACGGTCAATGATCTGGTCAATGTCTCCGGACTAATGGAGCGGCTTTCGCTCGGAAGCTTCGCCTACCAGAAGGATTTCACGTTCGAAGCGCTCTTAAGGCGCTACTACCGCGAGGTGATCCTGGTGCTCGCGCTCATTGCAGCAACCATCTTCCACATTCTTCGCGTCGACAGTCTGGTTATGCAGCGCACCCGGGAGCTTGTCCGCACCGTTCATGAAAAGGAAGCGCTCGTCGAGCGCATGAAGCGCACGCAGGAGTACCTGCAGCTGCTTGAAAGAAATACGATCGTGAGCCAGCTCTCGAACCTCTTTGCGCACGAGATGAAGCAGCCCGTCACGAACATCATCAACTACGCGGCGGGACTGCGGATGCTGCGGGAGTCGGGCCGGGAAAACGGTCCGACGTTTGATCAGGCGCTCGGCGCCATCAGCGATCAGGCCCAGCGCATTGCGCAGATCGTCGACCGCGTCCGGGCCTATGCCAAGCACCAGCCGCTGGCCAAGACCCCCTGCGCCCTGGCCGACGTCGTGCAGGCAATGCTTGAAAACTTCCGCATGGCGCAAAACAGCGCGTGCACCGTTTCCGTCGAGGTTGCCGGGAACATTCGCGTCGTTGCCGATCCGGTTGCGCTTGAGCTGCTGCTATTGAACCTCGTGCGAAACGCCGCCCGGGCCGCGGCCAAAACCGGCGAGGGAAAGATATTCATCAGGGCGAAGAGCCTCGGGCGGTCGGTGCGGATCACCATTTCCGACAACGGCCCGCGCGTGAATGACGATCTTTTCGCGCGGCTTTCGCGCATCGGGGGCGTCACGAGCGCCGAAGGCCTCGGCATGGGACTTGCCATCGCCAAGGGCATCGCCGAAAATCACAACGGGCACCTTGAGTTCAGCCGTTCCGCGGGCGGCGGCCTTGCCGTCACGCTGGTGATGCCCTCTGCCGAAAGGACTGAGCCCGATGCAACCGCCGCCACAAAAACGCCATCATGAGCAACCAGCCCTCCGACCTCATCCGCATCGTCGACGATGACCCCACCGTCTGCGCCTCTCTGACGTTCGTGCTTCAAATCGCAGGCTTTGACGTCGTCTCCTACAACAGCGCCGATCAGTTCCTCTCACAGGCCTCGGGACTGCGGCCGGGCTGCATTCTTCTTGACGTGAAGATGCCCGGCAAAAGCGGTCTGGAGCTCTTTCAGGAACTCAGGCGCAATCAGGATCTGCAGCTGCCCGTCATCTTTCTGACCGGGCACGGCGACATCGAAATGGCCGTGCAGGCCCTGCACGAGGGAGCCTTTGACTTTCTGGTGAAGCCCGCCGATCCCCAGAGGCTCATCGCCATCGTCACGAAGGCGGTGGAACTGAGCAAAACCCTGCGGCGCGAACGCAGAGAGGCCCGGGAAATCGAAGAGCTGATCGCCAGGCTCACCCCGGCCGAGCTGCAGGTTGCGCAGATGATGGCCAAGGGACTCACAGTGAAGACTATTGCGCAGGCGCTTGAAGTGAGCGAACAGGCCGTGAAGTCGCACCGCTCGTCGATCTACCACAAACTCGACGCCATCAATCCCGTAGAGGTGGCGGTGATCGTCAACGACTGGCTCAGGGGGCGGCAATGATTTCAAGACGTCGGCTTCTAAACGGCATCGGTCTTGCCGCGGCGCTCGGACGAGCGCATGCCGCGCAGCCCCCCGCCGCGGCGCCCCTGCTGCCGCAGGAATGGGCGCAGACGTTTGACGTCATCGTCGTCGGGGGCGGCGGCGCCGGCCTGGCGGCTGCCGTGGCGGCCGCTCAGAAGAAGGCCTCGGTGTGCCTCATCGAAAAAATGCCCCTTCTCGGCGGCGATACGCTTCGAAGCACGGGATACCTCTCCTGCGTCGAACCGCGCCGACAGACGCTCAACGGCATCCTCGACTCCGAGGCGCTTCACTTCCGGCAGACGATGCAGGCAGGCCTCGACCGGGCCAACCCGCAGCTCGTGCAGACCATGGTAAGCGAAACACCCAAGACCGTGGCATGGCTTGAGGAGTGCGGCGTTCTCTTTCAGGATTCGGTGTATGAAATCTACGGCTCGGGCTACAGGCGCTGCCTCAAGCCCGTGCTGCCCCGCGGAACGGCCTACATACGGGCCTTGAGCCAAAGAGCCATTGAGCTCGGCGTGAGAATCAGGCTCGAAACAAGCCTCACGGACATCTACCTTGACGCTGCGGGCGAGGCCGTCGGTGTTGCCGTTCAATCCCGCACGGGCGCAACCGAAGCGATCGGCGCCCGCCGGGGCATCGTCATCGCCACCGGCGGCTACGGCGCCAATGCGGCGCTGATCGAAAAGTACGCTCCCGTCCTCAAGGGGCTGCCCACGGACAATTCCCCCGGATCCACGGGAGACGCACTTTTCATCGCCCGGCGTCTCGGCATCGCACTCGAAGGACTGGAATACGTCGAGTGCGTAGCAGGCAATCCCCCCGGAAGAAAAACACATGCGCGGCTTTTCATTCCGTCGGACTTCATCCTCATCAATGAAAAGGGCGAGCGCTTTGTCGAAGAAGACGCTCTGCGGCGCGACCTCACCATGGCGATCCTCGCGCAGCCGCACAGGCGCTGCTACACGGTCTTTGACAGTCAGGGCGTTGCGCACCTTGATCCGATTTCTCAGAAGGTGCTCTATCAGGCGCTCGTCGCCGACGAGGCCTGGAGCGCCCCGACGCTTGAAGAACTTGCCGCCCTGATGCATGTGCCCGCAGCCGCATTCATCGGTGCAATCGAGCACTACAACGACAAGGCTGCAGCCGGCGCAAGGACACGGCTCAACTACAAGGGCACCGACAAATGCTCGCGCGTGGGCTGCACGCCGCTCACCGAGGGCCCCTACTGGGCCTACGAGGTGGGGCTCACGGTGCACTACACGCCGGGCGGCATCGTCATCAACGAAAAGGGGCTGTGCCTCACCACCCGGGGCCGGGCCGTCGGCCGTCTGTGGGCCGCTGGGGAGGCAACGGGAAGCGTGCACGGCGCAAACCGTCTGGGCGGCAACGGCCTGGCCGATGCGCTCACCTTCGGCAGGCTCGCGGGCGCGGCCGCCGCGCAGAACCTTCCCTGACGCAGCCAGGGACTGCTGTCGATCCCATCGAAAGAGTGAAATTTTTTATTTTCCTCTTTTCCCACATGTAAATCAATAGACGGACGTTTATGTCTTTCTCCCCGATGAATTTCTAGCATACCGGCACAAGCCGATGGTCAGAACCGTCGGCCCGGTTACCCCGGAATTCCCAACAGAGGAGAAAAGCAATGTCCGAAATTCTCAACTCACGCCGTAATTTTCTGAAGACGGCGGCTCTGGGCGGCGCGGCCATGGTGAGCGCCGGCGCGGCCGCAACGGTTCAAGCCGCTCCCAAGGGCAAGGCATCTGAATCGACCTACGACTTCGTCATCGTCGGCGCCGGCTGCGGCGGCCTCGTGTGCGCCATCCGTGCCGCGGAAAACGGCCTCAAGCCCATCCTGATTGAGAAGATGGGATCTCCGGCCGGCAACACGGTCTACGCCGCGGGCTTCATGCTCGGCGTTCACACCAAGGCGCAGAAGGCCAAGAACGCCAATGCGGCCGATACGACCGAAAAGTTCTACGAAGACATGATGAAGGTCTCGCAGGGCAAGGGCGACAAGGCGCTCACCCGCTACGTGGCCGAACATGCCGACGACATGATGAACTGGATGATGGACGACGTCGGCGTGAAGTTTGCCGCCGGCATGAAGCTCGTCTTCCCGATGCTCGAGCGCGCCCACCTCCCCATGGGCGAGGTCAAGCCGGGCGGAAAACTGCTTGCCAACACGCTTCTTGCCAAGGCCCGCAAGCTCGGCGTCAAGATTCAGTTCAACACCAAGGTGATCGATCTCCTCACCGACGACGCCACGGGTGCCGTGACGGGCGTCCGCGCCCGCAGCAAGAAGGGGCTTGAGATCATCAACGGCAAGATGGGCGTTGTGCTCGCCACCGGCGGCTACTCCGCCAACCAGGGCCTCGTCACGCAGTACTGCGGCAGCGCCGCAGCCTCCATGCCGATTCGCGGCTCGCGCATCATCGCCGGCGAAAACATCAACCTCACCCAGAAGGTGTTTGCCAAGCTCGTCAACGTCGATCAGTATCACTGCGGCCCGATTCACGGCCCGACCGGCGCCAACCCGCTCAACATCGTCAACAACGGCATCTGCGTGAGCGCCGACAAGACCGAGCGCTACACCGACGAAGGCAAGACCTACGTGCAGATGAGCCGCGATACGGCCGCCATGACCAAGGGCAACTGGGCCTTCATGATCGTTGATCAGGCCACGCACGACATGAAGAAGCTTGCCAACGACTGGGAGAGCTATGCCCGCAACAAGGCTCCCGTCTACCAGGCCGATACGATCGAAGAGCTCGCCAAGAAGGCCGGCCTTGATCCCAAGAAGCTCACGGCGCTCGTGGCCGAGTACAACAAGGCCTGCAAGGACAATACGCGCGACAAGCTCACGCCGCCCAACACGCTGCCCGAAGCTCGTCCGGTCGAGAAGGCGCCGTTTTACGCCGTGCCCTTCCAGGGCGGCATGACGGCCACCTTCGGCGGCCCGCTCATCAACACGCGCGCTCAGGTGCTCGACACCGAAGGCAAGGTCATCCCGGGGCTCTTTGCCATCGGCAACGCCGCCGGCGGCCTCTTCTACGACGACTACGTTGGCGGTGCGCAGTTGACGAGCGCAGCCGTCTTCGGCATCGCCGTTGCCGACTTCATGAAGGCGCGCATGGCCTAATGATGAGGCGATGAGACACACGCGCCGCATACGGTCACATGATCACCCCTGCGGCGCGTGCACTTGACGCTTTCTTTCTCTTCCCGTCGATGCCACCCCAATCGGCAGGCCTCGGCGGGTTTTCCTTCACTTTCAAACACAATCGACGCAATGACCCCGAAAATTCTTCTGTCGGCCTGCGCCGCCTTCTGCCTTGCCGCCTTCATGGCAGCCGGAACGGCTGCCGCCGCCGACATGCCGCTCAAGGGCGCGCACAAGGCCATGAACCTTCCCTGCGAAGCCTGCCACGGCAACATCAAGCCCCGCGAGATCCCCGAGGAACAGGCCTGCATGAAGTGCCATCAGAGCCGCGATGCGGTCAAGGCCCTCACGGCCAAGCTCAAGCCCAATCCCCACTTCGGTCACGATGAGACCGTGGAGTGCACCGCCTGCCACAAGGAGCACCAGGAAAGCGTCCTGCTGTGCGACGAATGCCATCAGTTCGGCTACAAGACGCCCTGATGCGCCGGGCCTGATGCATCAAGATTGGCGCTAGTCGGCCGGCGCTCGACCGAGAGCACGCCCCTTCCCCGCAGCCTCAGGTCTGCGGGGAATTTTTTACAAAAACCGCAACCGATGGAGGATGCTTCATGCCAAAACGCCTGTCGGCACCTTCAAAGGCAGAGTCGTTTATTCATTCAAATTGCGATGCGCTCCGGACTAAGCCGTGCGCTTATAGCTCTCGAGAGGTAGAGAAAACGCCCCGTGCGTAGCTATATTTGCTTCACCATGGTTTTTCCCGCGGATCAACGACGTGATGCTGCTGCGAAAATTCGTCCTTCTGGCAGGCCTTCTGCTGTGCAATGTCTCTGCTGCCGAAAACATTCTGATCGGCTACATCGAGTCGACGGAACCGGGTTTTTTTGCCTCCACCATTGAGCCGGTGGTGGAGGCCATTGAGAAATCCCGTCCCGAGGACAAGGTTCGCGTCGTGCAGATGTCGGCGCTGACCGCTGAAAACGACCTTGTGCGGTACCATCCGGACCTCTTCATCGCGCCGGCTTCGGTCACGGTCACGCTGATGGACAAATTCGGCGTTCACGCCATCGCCACCCGCAAGAGCCCCCTGGCAAGGCACCCCTCGCGCTCGGTCGGCGCCGCGGTGATCGTTCGTGCCGAACGCCCCGACATGACCACATTGGCCGATCTCAAGGGCAAGAAAATCGCCGCGACGCTGCCCAATTCGATCGACGGGTGGCTGGCGCTTTGCAACGAACTCAACCTGCGCCCGTCGGAGGCAGCCGATTATTTTGCCCGCGTCAACTTTCTGGGCTACGGATTTCCCAACGTCGTCTCCTCCGTCCTCTCGGGTGCCAACGATGCCGGCGTCATCGGCACCTGTCTTCTGGAAAAGGCGCAGGCCGATGGTCTGATCCGAGAAGGCGCGCTGCGCGTGATCGCCCCAAAGACCGATGACGCACTGGCCTGTCTGCACTCGACGAGTCTGTACCCCGACATGGTGGCCTCGGTGCTGCCCGATGCCGACCCGGAGCGCTCGCGGCAGCTCGCTCTGGCCATCCTGTCGGACTTCCCGACCAATGCCGACTACAGCTGGCAGGTCACAAGCGACTTTCATGCCCTGCGCCGGCTGCAGGAAAAATTTCATCTCGGCGCGTGGGCCTACCTCGACGACCGCTCCCTTGGTGCACTTTGGACGCGCAACAAGGAGTATGTGATCGTCACGGCCGTCGTCGTCCTGTTTCTGCTGCTCAATGAAATCCGGCTGAGAATTCTGGTGAGCCGCCGCACCCGACAGCTGCGCACGAGCTTTGCCGAACGCGACAGGCTGCAGAAGGCGCAGGAAAAGACGCGCGAGCGGCCGCGCGAGCGGCTGCGCGAGCTTGAGCGCATGGGCGCCATCAGTCAGCTGTGCGCCATGATCGCCCACGAGCTCAAGCAGCCCGTGAACTCGGTGGTCAACTACATGGCGGTGCTCAAGGTCAAGCTTGGCGCAGCGGCAGGTGCCGGCGGGCAGTCCGAGCGCAGCCGCGACGCCGACGTCTGCCTGCGGGCCGTTGAAGGTGCCGATCGCGAGTCGCGCCGCATCGCGGCCATCGTCGACCGCGTCCGCTCGTATGCCCGAAAGGATCGAACCGAACATGAACTTCTCGACCCGGCCGAGTGTCTTGCGGCGGCCATCCGCGAAAGCGACTCCTTCAGCGTCGGACTGACGCGCGTGCGGCCGTATCCGCTTGAAAAGGATCTGCGGATCTACGGCAACGCGCTTGAAATCGAGCTGGTTTTCATCAATATTCTCAAGAATGCGCACGAAGCCCTCATGCACAAGCGCGACAGAAAGTGCGGTCCGGCCAGCGTCGATGTTGAAATGACGCATGATGACGAAACGGTTACGATCAGCATATCCGACAACGGGCCTCCCGTCAGTGACGATGCCTTTGCCCGGCTGCAGTCGATCAGTGAAAGCGTCAAGCCCGAAGGGTTGGGTCTGGGACTGGCAATCGTGCGCAACATCGTCGATGAACACGGAGCCAACCTGACCATTCAAAGGCTTGACCCCTGCGGGCTTCGGGTCAGCGTGACCTTCGCTCTGGCCGACGGCCGAAAGCAGAGCAATGCCCCGACGGATCCGCCGCGAGGAGACGCGACATGAAAAAGCCGATCATCCACATCGTTGACGACGACGTCGAACTCGTCGAATCCTTCACTCTTTTGCTTCAGACCATGGGCTGGGAGGTCGCCTCCTACACCAATGGTCCGGACTTTCTGCGCACGTCCGATCTCGGTTCGCCCGGGTGCATCGTGCTCGACATGCGCATGCCGGGCATGACGGGACTCGAGGTGCAGGAGGAGCTCATCAAGCGCGGCTGCAAGGTGCCGATCCTGTTTCTGTCGGCTCACGGCAGCATTTCGATCGCCGTACAGGCCGTGCAGCACGGCGCCATGGACTTTCTGGAAAAGCCGGTGGATCCCTTCGCTCTGGTGCAGAAGGTTTCCCAGGCCGTGACGCTCAGCATCGAGCGCATCGCGCAGGACTCGCAGGCAGAAGACTTCAGAAGCAAGCTCGGTCTTCTCACCCCGCGGGAGAAGGACGTCATTCGCGAAGTGCTTGCCGGCGCGCAGAACAAGGAGGCCGCGCGCAAGCTCGGTCTCGAGGTGAGCACCGTCAAGATGCACCGCGCCAACGCCTTTGCCAAGCTCGGCGTTCACTCGCAGAGCGAACTCATCAAACTCGCCTACAGCAGCAGGGTTTTAGATGCAAAGAAGGACAATCCTTAAGGGCGCGGTCTCGGCCGCCGTTCTGTCCGGATCCGGTCTGACGCACGGCTTTTCGGATGCGCCGCAAGAAGCCTACGACGTCGTCATCGTCGGCTCGGGGGCGGCCGGTCTTACCGCCGCAATCTCCGCCCGCGAGGCCGGCGCCAGACGGGTCGCGGTACTTGAGAAGTTCGCCATGGTGGGCGGTCACTCCATCCTGTCCTCCGGATCCGTCTCCGTTGCCTTCCGAAACCCGAAGTCGGCCGACCCCGAGCGAAACCTCAGGAGGATGGTCGAGGAGATGTCCCGCGTGGGCGGAGCACAGGCCAGGCCCGAGTTGATCCGAACGCTTGTCGAGGAAAGCGAGGACGTGGTGCGCTGGCTCGGCGCCATGGGCGTACGGTGGAACCGGCGGCTCTTTCGCGCCGTCGGAGGTCTGTCGGTCAACAGCATCTCCACGGGCAATCCTCAGGCGGGCTACGACTACATCCAGGTTCTCATGAACCGTGCGCGTGCGCTCGGCGTCGACTTTCTGCTCTCGACGCGGGCCGTGGGACTTGCCACGCGCAACAATCGGGTCACCGGCGTCTATGCACTGCGAAGCACGAGCGTCCCGCAGTCCGGTACCATGCCCGAAGGAATTGTCCCCGAGGGCGAGGTAAAGCTGATTTCGGCCTACGGGATCATTCTCGCCACCGGCGGTTTTACGGCGAATCCGGCGATGCGCACGCTCTACGATGCCTCGATCCCTGCAAGTCTGCCGACCACGGCCAATCCGCTCAAGCTGGGACTTGACGGCGCAACGGGCGACGGCATCCTGATGGCGCAGGCCGTCGGCGCCGAGCTCACGGGCATGCAGTACATTCAGATCATTCCTTATTCCGGCGGAAGACTTCTTGATCACGTGGGCGGAGAAATCTGGATCAACGACGCCGGACGCCGCTTCGTGTACGAGGGCTCGCCCTTCAGAAAGCTGCGCCGAGCCATTGCCGATGACGACGGTTTCTGGGCGATTTCAGACAGTCAGACAAGCAAGGGCGGCTCGCTTGCGACCAAGCTGCTGCAGGGAACGGTCCGCAAGGCCGAGACGATCGAGGAACTTGCCGGAAGCATTCATGTCAATACCACGGTACTGCGTCAGACGATTGAACGTTGGAACACGTTCGTTGCCAACGGCTACGACGCGGACTTCGCGGTTCCCATCACGGACGGCAGCACCATCCGGGTACCGCCGTTTTTCTACGGGTGGGAAAGCTGGTCGGTGCACTACACCTGCGGCGGAATCGCCATCAATCGGCAGGCCGAAGTCCTAAGAAGCACCGGAGACGTCATTGAGGGTCTGTATGCCGCCGGCGAGACCACCGGCGGCATACACGGCGAAGACCGCCTCGGCGGAAATTCGCTCATCGACTGCTTCGTCTTCGGCATGATCGCCGGCAGAGCGGCAGCAAGCTCCGCCCTGGAGGCCGGCCGCTGCGGCGTAATCTAGTTTCGCCGCACCCCACCCCCGGCTACGGTCCCCGGGAGGTATTCCCTTTGAAACCCTCTTCTTAATATTTCCTTCAGAAACCGATGTGGGCGCCGCCCGACAAACCGCACGGCGCCGGCATCGGGAAAAACTGAGATGCCGCCCCCGTCAAGGTCTCGCGGCCTCTTCGGTCAACCCCAGAAATAAGAAGAGTACATCATGATCAAAGGAATGCTCTGCGCACTCGCTTTAGGTGTCGCGCTTTCTGTTCAGGCTGCGCCTGCCATGAAGATCGCCGGCTCGCATGCGGCTCTCACCTGCGACGTGTGCCACAAGGACGGCGCGTTCAAGGCGCCCGCCAAGGAAACGTGCCTTGCCTGCCACCAGTCCTACAAAGCCGTCGCCAAGCGCACGGAAAAAATGAATCCCAATCCCCACTTCTCGCACCGCGGCCAGCGCGACTGCACGGCATGCCACAGCATGCACAACAAGCCGCGCTTTGAATGCAACGACTGCCATACGTTTGCAATCAAGATGAAAGGAGAGTAACAATGAGCAAGACTGATCTTTCCCGCCGCCATTTCCTCGGCGCAGCCGCCGTGACGGCCGCCGCCGCTGCCGTGCCCGCCGCACACGCCGCCAGCACCCCCAGTGAACTTCCCGCCAAGTGGGACATGACCGCCGACGTGGTCGTTCTCGGCTGCGGCGGTGCCGGCATGATGGCCGCCTGCCAGGCGCACGACGCCGGCGCCAAGGTGGAAATCTTCGACAAGGGCATGAGCCCGTTTCATACCGCAACGAACCTCTGCGGCGGCCTCTTTACCGCCTGGGGCTCCAGAATGCAGAAGGCCGATCCTGAAGGCCGCAAGGACACCTGGGAGACGTTTGCCAACGACATCATCGCCTACGGCGAGCATATGAGCCTCAAGGAGCCCGTCTACGCCTTCGCCAAGCACTCGGGCGAAGCCTTCGACTGGCTTGAGGATCACGGTCTTGCCAAGCACCACCTCGAGAAGTACGCCGGCCACAGCCAGCTGCGCGCTCACCGTCAGGACTCCTTCAAGGGCCGCGACTACATTGAGGTGCTCGTCAAGGAACTCGACAAGCGCAATCTCAAGATCCATCACGGCATGGGCGTCAAGAAGTTCTACTTCGATCCCAAGGCCAACCGCGTCGTGGGCGTTGCCTGCGGCGTTGACGGCAAGCTCGTCACCTGCAAGGCCAACAAGGCCGTGATCATGGCCACGGGCGGCATCACCGGCACCCCTGAGTCGCTCGACTTCTGGGTTCCGAGCGTCGCAGGCCGCGGCGTTGCCATCGGCGGTCCGTCCAACGACGGCGAGGCGCTTCGCATCGCCGTGCGCGACATCGGCGTTCCTCTCTCGCACATGCAGTACATCGCCTCCTACCCCTGCGGCATCGTGGTCAACGGCCGCAACGGCCCCTACTGCCGCTGGTGGTTCATCACCGGTCAGGGCGGCATCCTGATCAACAAGAACGGCGAACGCTTCGTCACCGAACTTGAAGGCATCTGCCACGTCACGCCCAAGCTTGCCGGCAACCCCGACGGCTGCCACTACGTGCTCGCCGACCAGGCAACCTGGGAGCGCACGCTCAAGAAGATCAATCTGGGCGCCCTCGTGGGACTTCCGAGCTGGACGGCTGAACGTGTCGAGTCCGAGTTCAAGAAGGGCCAGAACCTCTGGAAGTGCGACACGATTGAAGAGCTCTGCCAGAAGTCGGGCATCAAGCTCGAAGGCCTCAAGAAGCAGCTCGAGGTGTGGAACAGCGCGGTCGCGAACAAGAACGACCTGCAGTTCGGCCGCACCGACCAGCAGTACAAGCTCGAGAAGGGACCCTGGTACTTGATCCGCATGTTCCCGTGGAACAACCTCTCCTGCGGCGGCGTTCGCGTCACCGAGCATTTTGAAGTTCTCGGCTGGGATCTCAAGCCCGTGGGCGGCCTCTATGCCGCCGGTGAAACGGTTGCCGGCGTGCACGGCGCCTTCTACTGCGGCGGCAACGCCTGCGGCTTTGCGCACACCTCCGGCTTCATGGCCGGCAAGTATGCCACGGGCTACAAGGAAGCCTGATCAAGCGGGCGGCTTCCTCCTGTAATTCTCTCCTAACCTTCCTCCATCGCTGCGCCTCGCGCGCACGATGGAGTTTTTTTATTTCTTGAATATTTCGTTGTATTTGAGAAACAGCATCAAAGCAACCGACATTGGCCCCTCCCCCAATCGAAGTCCCGCCGCCCCGGCTTTTTGTAAAGAGTGTCTGTATAAAATCTCAAGGCTGCAGCTGCTCCGCAAGCAGTCAGCGACCTTTTCCATGGAAGCGTTCCGGAAACAGTGCGGCCGCAGCAGCGTTGTCTCAAGCTTTGAATTTGAGCTCTCCTCTCAATCCGCTTTCCTTTGATGATCATGTTCCGCGTCGAAAATCGCGACCACGTCAAAAACCACGTTCAGAAGCAGCCGCCGCACCGATCCGCCTGGTGTCCGACGCTTGTCGCCGGCGCTGCGGCCGCGCTGCTGTGCGCGACATCGGCTCAGGCGTTCGAAACCCGCTACGTCTACGACAATGCAGGCAGGCCCCTTTTTGAACTCAATTTCTACGATCAGGGCGAGCGTTACCAGGACTACGTCTACGACACTGACCCGGGATACTCTCCCTGGCAGCTTTCCGAGGACCAGAAGCAGGCGGTGATAGAGAGCCTCAGGCTCTGGACCGAGATCCTCGGCCCCGGCAGCAACATCAAAAACCCCGTTCCCATCACCGTCGGAACATATTGCGACCCCAACGCCCAGGCCAATCCGGACTATCCCTCCGACGAGGGATCGGTTGTCGGCAGCGACACCGCCAACGCCATTATTGAAGGACTTGAATCGGCTCAACCCACTGTCATCCAGCTCGGCGTGCTCGACTTTGCAACGCCCGGCCTGCTCTCCCAGCTGCCCGCGACCGACAAGGTGGATCTGACGGCAGTGGTCTACCACGAGTTTGCGCACTCGCTCGGGATCGGTTCCAGCGGAATGCTCAACGAGAGCCAGTCGGTAATTACCGTCTGGGATTCCCACCTCAGGGACGCCAACGGAACGTGGCTGCGGCCGGGGGTGACCGTGGTTTCAGCCGACGACCCGCGCGCGGGAACGGCCGACGACGTATTTATCGTGGGCGATGAAACCTCAAGCGGCGTCACCTTTCACGGCGAGCATGTCGCCGAAGTGCTCGGCAGTGACGAAGGGCTTCTCATCGAAGGCCTTGAGGGCGATTACGCCGACCTTTCGCACATTGAACTTGAACACGGCCTCATGAGCCATCAAACCTACCGCAACTACACGGTCCTCATGGAAGCCGAAATCGCCGCTCTGCAGGATCTGGGCTACGACATCGACCGACGAAACTTCTTTGGGTTTTCCGTCTACGGCGACAATCTCACCATCGTCAACGACAACGGATACTTTGCCCGCAACGCTTCCCGCGACGGCTACCTTGAGGACGAGGAAAACCTTTCGACGCTGGGCGTGGGGCTTCACATCTACGGCAAGCACAACACGGTAACGCAGGCTGCCGACCTTCTTGCCTGCGGCACGGCGGGCACGGGCATTCGCATCGACGGCAGCAGCAACAGGCTCACCATCAATCCCGACGTGCGCATTGCCGCCAACGGTCTCGGAGGCACGGGACTGCTCGTGGCCTACGGCATGGATCACGTCGTCACGAGCCGCGGCAGCATTGAAGCGCTCGGCGCACAGGGCATCGCCGCGCGCTTTGACTTCGGCAACAACATGCTCGGCAACGACACCGAATACCGCGGTTCCTGGATCTGGACGTACGGGACGGACGGCGTGCACCACAACCCCATTCTCGATGCAAACGGCGACCCCTACTACGACTACAGCGGACTGCCGCTCAACCTTAACGGCGCCCTGGTGAAACAATTCGACGTGAGCGGCTCTCTGGCTGGATCGGCCGCCGCCATCTACATCGCCTCCAACGCTTGGGTCAAGAACATCAACGTCCTCACCGGCGCTTCGATCACGGGCAACATCATCTCGCTCTGGGATCCTGAGGACACTCGGATCCAGTACCCCGGCGACAAATCGGATCTTCACACGCAGCTCACGTTCGGCCTTGCTCCCGAAGCCGACGGCAGTGCTTCGGATATTGCGGACGGCTCCTTCGACATGACGCTTGCGGGCGCCGTCAACGGCGACAAAAGCATCGACATGACGCTTGCGGCGGGGCACCTTGCGGTCACGGGGCCCGTGCACGTGCTCTCGCTTCAAAACAAGGGACATCTGGCCCTTCTGGGTGCAGACGATCAGGGGTTCGGTGCCGCGGTTGCAGGGCATTTTGAAAACGCCGCCACCGCCGTGCTCGAGGCGGGCTTTCACGCCGACGGATCGGTTGCCGGCGTCACGGCACAGTCGGCAACGCTTGCGGGGACGCTTCTTTTGCGGCCTCTTGCCGACTTTTACGCCGAAGGCGAAACGGTTGTACTCAAGGCGCCCGTCGTGACTGAAGGCTCCCTTGAAGGGGGCTTCTCGAGCGTGGCTTTGGGCGACGTGCTTTCCCCCACCCTTCAGTTCACCCTGACCTCCGAAACAGATCAGGCGCAAAGCGGGGCGCGGCTGCCTGCGGACGCCCTTTCCGGGAACTTCAACGCAGCCTTCACCGTCAGTCGTGCCGAGAACGCCTACAGCCGCTGGGCTGCCGACGGCGCGGCCGCACAGGTGGGCGCGGCGCTCGATGCGATCGCCGCAAGGGCCGAAGGCGACATGCAGCAGCTCGTGAGCGCCCTCGACTGGTCGAACGCCTCGGGCGCGGACATTCGCACCGCGCTCGATCAGCTCGGGCCTCAGGCCTACGACCTGGCGGCACAGGCCTCTCTTACCGAACACGCACAGATGAATGCCATGCTCAAAGAGCGTCTGCTGATGCAAAAGGACGGCGCCCCCCGGCTGCTCAATGATACGGGAGATGCCCGCAGCTGGCAGGTCTGGGCCGCGCCCTTCGGAATCAGCACCCAAGGCGATCGCGCCGGCACGCGGGCCGCTTCAAAGAGCACCGGCGGCGGACTCATTGCCGGCGTGGATCACGCCCTGGACGAGGGCGGAACGGTCGGATTTCACACCGCGCTCATGTCGCGGCGCACGACGATGAGTGAAGCTTACGATGCCGAAGCCGAAACCTTCTCCGCCTATGCGGGCGTACACGGCGCGATGGCACCCGCGGACTGGAACGGCGCCTATCTGACGGCGCTTGCTCGCGTGGGCTTTGAAGACGGCGAAATGAAGAGAAGCACAGTCGTCAACGGCTACGCGCGCCGCAGCGAAAGCCATTGGACGGGATTTTCAGGAAGCGTTCTTTTGGGCGCCGGCAAGGACTGGAACTTCAAGGTTGCCGACGGGCAGCTCGCGCTCGGCCCCGTCGCATGGCTTGAGTACAGCCTTCTGCGGCGTCCGGGCATGACGGAAACGGGCGGTGCGGCAGCCGATCTTTCCGTTCGATCGCAGACCTACGATGCACTTGCCTGGTCGCTTGGCGGGCATGCAAAAATGAAGACCGTGCGCGACAACGGCGACGCGGTAGGACTGGGAGTGCTTGCCGCCTGGCGGCACGACGTGCTCGGAAACAACCTGCACACGCGCGCGGCCTTTGCCGGGTACGGCGACTACGGATTTGAATCCTCCACCAATCCCGGCGGGCGGAATGCGATGCTTGTTGAGGCCAGCATTGAACTCGCGCAGGCCAACGGCTTTCGCCTGCAGTTCAACGGCGGCGGTGAACTTTTTCGCCGGGATGCCTCCGCAGCAAGCTTCGGCCTGAGCCTCGGATGGTCGTTCTAGCCGGGGCTGCCGCCGCACACCTCCCGCCGTCGCCCCTCTTTTGCAACTCTGCCAATCGCCTTTTGTTTCACGGGACGGTTGGCAGCCCCTCTCCCAAAAAACGCCCCTGCTCGGCGAGAAAACAGACATGAACACTTCTCTGACAACTTTTGAGAATGCGCTTCTTGGTGCCGTCCAAGCCGCCAACGGATTTTTATGGGACGGCTTTCTTGCGTTCCTGCTTCTGGGAGCCGGCATCTGGCTGACCGTGCGGATACGCTTTTTTCAAGCGACGTTCCTCGGCGACGTCGTACGCCTTCTGAGCCGCAGAAAAGCCTCCGCCGCCATCTCTCCGTTTCAAGCCTTCTGTCTGTCCACGGGTGCACGGGTGGGCGTTGGGAACATCGCAGGCATCGCGATTGCGATTGCCGTCGGGGGCCCCGGCGCGATCTTCTGGATGTGGGTGAGCGCCTTCTTCGGCGCGGCCACCGGCTTTTTCGAAAGCACGGCCGCGCAGCTCTACAAGCGCAGACACCCCGACGGAACGTTCACGGGCGGCCCGGCGGCCTACATGCGATGGGGCTGCGGCGCACCGACCGCCGGAGTTGTCTTTGCACTCCTGCTTGCCGTCTCCGACGGTCTCATCTTCAATTCGGTGCTCTCCAACACGCTTGCCATTTCGCTCGAAAGTACGACGGGATCGCCGCGCTGGCTTGCGGGCATCATTCTTGCTGTCTACGCGACCTGGGTCGCCTTTGCGGGGGCCGGACGCCTGGCGGGATTTTCCGTGCGCGTCGTGCCGCTGATGCTTGCCGCCTATCTTGTGCTTGCCGCGGCTTCGCTCGTCGTGCACTTCGAGCGTCTGCCCGAAGTCGTGCTCTCGATCGTGCAGAGCGCCTTTACGCCTGAGGCCGCCGGCGGCGCCGGCCTGTGGTTCGTGATGATGACGGGCATCCGCCGGGGTCTGTATTCAAACGAAGCCGGCCAGGGCACGGTGCCCAATGCCGCGGCGGCCGCCCAATGCCGTCACCCGGTCGAGCAGGGCATCGTGCAGGCCGCCGGCGTCTACGTCGACACCTTCGTGATCTGCACGGCCACGGCCTTCATCGTGCTGCTGAATCCCGCGTGGGCCGCAAGCGGTGAAACGGGCGTCAAGCTCGTGGAGGCGGTGCTGCGCACGAGCTTGGGCGACTGGAGCGCTCCGTGGCTTTTTGCCGTTGTCTGCGCTTTTGCCCTGACGAGCGTCATCGGCAACTTTTTCTACAGCGACATGGCGCTGCGCACCGTCACGAAATCCAGAACCGTACACCTCGTGTTTCGCCTCGCCGTGATCGGCATGGTGTTTCTGGGCTCGATCATGAGCCTTGAACTTGCCTGGAACCTCGCCGATCTCTTCATGGGCGTCATGACGCTGCTGAACCTCGCGGCGCTTGCGTACCTCTGTCCGCGCATCCTCAGAGTCTTTGCGCACTGGAAGTCCGTCAAATCGCGGATCACTCCCGACAACGATCTGCCGGCCTTCAGAAAGGAAGACCTTCCCGCCGGGGATCGCACGGGCATCGAAGCCTGGTAGCGCAGCACGGCCCGGTGTCTTCCATCAGCATGCGGCACTTTCCACAACAGCGGACTGTCTGCCGCATTTCCTGAACCTCTTCCGAGATCTCCCGTACGCCCGTAGTCAGCCTATGACAAGCCTTTGCAACGCCTATGCTGCGGCCGCACCGCTTGACGATGACAGACAAACGGGTTCTCGTTCGCTTCCATCGATGACCTGCGTCCCCTAAAGCGACACAAAATCTGACTCAACGACACTCCGAAGGGAAAAAAGTCGCACCACACCGCTGGGCAGAGGGCAGAATTCGCGAGCTGGATTCTGGTGTTCACACTCCCCTTCCTCTGCCGCATCCTTATTCTGCTGCTCTTGCTGCAGGGGTGAGAGTCCAGCACGAAGTAAGTCCGATTTCTTTTAATCTTTTTCTCGGAGGCTGTATGTTCAAGCCCAACAAAACAGCTGTCGCCGGGCTGATTTGCGGATTATTCGTTACAAGCGCAGCTCTGGCCCAGGATGCAACGCTGCCCGATTCTCTGACTGGTGATGTCTCTTACGATCCCGACAAGATGGGCGTAAGCGGAAACAAATACTCTTTGTTCGAAGATCATGACCTTGATGGAAATAATCACAACCTGACGATTTCGATCCCATTGGGTACGAATTACTGGACTCGTGTGATTACTGCCAGAGACGGAGATTTAAAGTTCTCCAACATTGGAACCCTGAAGATTGAAGATAAATCAACCACAACCCCGAACCCGAACCGAACTACTGACGGGTTAATCTATGCGGAAAATTCCCGTAATCTGATTTTGGATGACATTGGCACCCTTGATGTTGCCTCTAATGTGACCATTCCTATTCACGGAAAAGGCGGAACGGTTTCAGTGAATGCACAAAGCATCTTGTTGCATGCCATTAATAACGTCGCCGTCATGGCACAACCCGTCCTTTATGACGGTAAAGTATCCCTTGTCACTTCAGGCGACATTCAGATTGTGTCCGAGGAGTACGGAGCAGTAGCAGCCTGTGTGCTTGGTACAGAGCAAGCCGGTGGTTATGAACATTCATCCACCCTTGAATTGGAGGGGAACGACATTACCCTCATAAGCAATTCAACTTGGCCGACCGACGCAGCCGTTTCCATTTATGACAAGTACTCGAATGACGTCGATCCTGGACAGGGAACCGCAGAAATTAGAATTAATGCAAGGAACACGCTGTCAATCGAGGGAGCTTCTTATGGTGTGCGGTTGAACCGTTCTGTCACAGAGAGTGAGAATGAACCCCAAGTAACATCCGAGATCTCCGCCGCTCAAAAGATCTCGATTCACGGGGGAACGAGCGCAATGGAGTTATCTACCGCAGGAGCCAGTCCAATCAATGCTACTGTAGATGCGCCGATCGTGGATCTTGTCAGCGATACAGGGAACGCCGTCGTTGTAAACGGTAGCTCCAATGCCGTCAGTTCTCTTGCTTTTGGATCAGAAGCTCGTCCGAGTCAGATTTCCATCAGCGGTCCCGAAGACCAGAATGCCGTTGAACTTGCGTCTGACACCAGTGCGGTAACGTTCACCAACAGTTCAGTCGAGATTGCCAGTGGTGATGTTGCCTCCTCGGGCACCATCACGCTCAACGACACCCGCATGGATTTAAGTACCACCAGTGATTTCAACACGGCCGTCCTTGCCGGTGCCAGCTCCGAAATCGTTGTCAACAGCGCTCAAACCACCGTCGCCGCCGCCAGCAACGCAATCAAGGATCTGCGCATTCTCGCCTCGGGCACCTATTCGGACGAGCTCGGCTCTCCCGAAGCCGCCCGCGCAGCGCTCGAAAGCCAGCTCTCCATCAACAATGCCGAAGGCTCCGACTATCTTTTGGGCGGCGAGGCCGGTACCGTTGCCGGAAGCTGGAACGAAACGACCGACGCCAACGGCAACAAGGTGATCGAAGCAACGGAAAATGCCTCGCTTGAAGCGATCCGTCAGTTCAACGCCATGACGCTCGTGCAGTGGAGAAATGAAAACAATCATCTCTCGCAGCGTCTGGGCGACGTGCGCGCGCACCGCGGCGCACTCGGCACCTGGGCTCGCGTCTACGGCTACGACGGCTCGGTGAAGGACAACATCAACGTCGACGTCAAGGCCACGAGCATTCAGGTCGGTGCGGACACCGCCCTCGGCAGCAACTGGATCGTGGGCGGCGCCTTCTCCTACACCTCGATGGACGGCGACTTTGACAACGGCTCCGGCGAATCCGACGGCTACTCGCTTGCGGCCTATGCTTCCGGGTTCTTCGACTGCGGCGGCTATGTCGACGTGATCGGCCGCGTCGGACGTCTGTCGACCGATGTGACGGCCTCGACGCTGTCGGCAACGGGCGGCGTCTTCTCGGGCTCGTACGACAACACCACGCTCGGACTTTCCGTCGAAGCGGGCTATCACTGGAACCCCGTGTCGATTCTCTACGTGGAGCCGCAGGCTGAACTCGCCTACGGGTACGTGCTCGGCGACGACTTCTCGAGCGCCGCAAACGGCGTGACGATCGAGCAGGACGACTTCCAGAGCCTCGTGGGTCGTCTCGGCGCTCGAATCGGTGCAACGCTGCCCAAGGACGCCGGGCAGATCTACATGCACGTCTCGATCAACCACGACTTTCTGGGCGACGCGGATGCAACGGCGCGCCCGAGCGCGGGACTGGCACGCGGCATCAGCACGGATTTGGGCGGCACATGGGTGAGCTACGGTCTGGGCATGCAGTTTGAAGCCGGTCAGAACCTGTCGATCTACGGCTCGCTTGACCGCGCCAACGGTAGCGACTACCAGGAGGACTACCGCTACAGCGTCGGCGTACGCTACGTCTGGTAGGCTGACCTCAGCCGAACGCATCTAGCCGTTCCGACCGATTGATGCAGCCCGTGCGTGCGTCGCACGGGCTGCATCGTCGGCGTGTTTGAAAGCAGCATGAAGAGAGTCTTCATGCTGCTGTTTTTCTTCGGCATGCCCCGTACAAGGCGCGCGCAGAATCTGGCGGGAAGCGAACCGCCGCGCAAGCTGGTTCGAGAAGCCCCGTGAAATTCACGCAGCGGCAGCGCCGACCGCGCAATATCCCTTCGCAGATCTCCTTTGCCGAACGCAAATCAGGTGCATCCACGCACGCCCGGCAGGGGCTTTGAAAAAACAGGCGGCCCTCACAACTGCGGATCAGGATCGGTCATGGCAAAGGCATCGACGTCGAAAAGCCCCCTGTCGGTCACACGCAGATGCGGAATCACCGCAAGCGACAGAAAACTCAGCGCCATGACGGGGTGAAGGCACTCGGGCACGTGAAAAAGCGAATGTGCTGCTTCAATGAATCGGCGCTTGGCCTGCGCCGTCGTCCGGGCGTCGGCGCTGCTCATCAGCCCGGCGACCTCTAGCCCCAGTCTGGCTACGACACTGCCCTTTCGCACCAGAACCAGCCCGCCCTGCATCCGATCGATTTCCTCGATGGCGCGCACCATGTCGGCATCGTTGTCGCCGGCCGCGACGATGTTGTGCGAATCATGCGCGACGGTGCTCGCGATGGCGCCCTCAAACGCCATGCCCTCTTCAACGAGCCCCCTGACAAGCCCGAGTCCGATGCGACCGCTCGCATGATGCCGTTCGACAACGGCAAGCTTGACCAGTCCGGGATTGTCACTGCAGTCGATCGCCCCGTCGCAGGTTGTGCGTACGTCAAGCACCAGATGCTCGGTGATGAGGTTTCCAGGAACAAGACCGATGACGCGCGCCCTGCCCGATCCTGAAGCGACGCGAAGATCGCCTTCGGACACGGGCCTGATGCGCACGCTGCTTCTGACGAGATCAGCCACGGGATCGTCAGGTTCGGGCGAGAGCATGCTGCCGTCGCGGGCAATCAGGCGTCCCGCTGCGAGGCAGGCCGACACCTTCATCGACTCGACGTCGGAAATTACCGCAATGTCAGCATCAAACCCCGGCGCCAGAACGCCCTTGCCGCGCAGTCCGTAGTGCTGCGCCGTGTTGATCGTGGCCATACGCAGCGCCTCGACAAGATCGATGCCGCATTCAACGGCGCGCCTGACGACATGGTTGATGTGACCGCCGGCAAAGACGTCATCGGGCGAGGCGTCGTCAGTACACAGACAAAGAAAGCGGCTGTTGGAAGGCGTCGCCGCTGAGGCAAGCGCAGCAACGTTCTTCCCGGCCGACCCCTCGCGCATGAAGACGGTCATGCCGCGCCGCAGGCGATCGACCAGCTCGGCGGGCGTACTTGACTCATGGTCGCTTGAGATCCCACAGGCCGCACAAGCCGACAGCGCAGCCCCCTTGACAAGCGGACTGTGCCCGTCGATGCGCATTCCCTCCGAGAGCACCATGGCGGCCTTTGCCAGAAGATCCGCATCCTTGGCAAGTACGCCGGGAACGTTCATCATTTCCGCCAGACCGAGCACGCGATCTTCGGCAAGAAGCGCCTGCAGATCCCCGGCCTTGAGTTCGGCGCCGGCGGTTTCAAACGACGTGGAGGGCACGCAGCTTGAGAGCATGAAGAACATGTCGATTTCGGCCTTCCGGGCCTCTTCAAGCATGAATCGAATCCCGTCAATGCCGAGCACATTGGCAATTTCATGCGGATCGGCGATGACCGTCGTGGTTCCAAAAGGTGCAACGAGACGCGCAAAGCGCACCGGCGTAAGCATCGATGACTCGATGTGAACGTGCGCATCAATAAATCCCGGAACGGCCAGTCCCCCCTTGAGATCAAGAACTTGCTGCGACCGGGCCCGGCATTCGCTCCCGGCATCAATGATGACGCCGTTGTCAACAAAAATCTCCGCATTCTCAATGATCCTGCCGTTCATGACGTCCAGCATTCTGAGATTGGTGAGCCTCAGTTCACAGGGGCGTCTGCCGAGCACGCAGTCGATGCGGCGGGCAAGCAGTTCGGGCGTCATCGGACGGTTTTTCATCATCTTTCCTTTTCTTCAAATGCCGGATTCGAACGACATGCATTCTCCTCAACGATACATCACATAAAAATTTTCAGTACCCCCGCCTCCCGTTTTTGCTCGCCCGACTGAGGGCATGCTTGCCATGTTGCCAGGCCGCGCGTTTTGCTCCTGGCGTCTTCTGTCGTCAATCGATTTCCCTCGTACCGGGCGCACCAAAAAAAAGAGACACCCGGTTTATCCAGATGTCTCTTCTGACGCTTGACAAGCGCGACGGGGAAAGAGCCTTCAGACCCTTTCCCAAAATGCCGCCGAAGAATTACTTCTTCAGACTGGCAACGCCTTCTGCGATGCGCTTGCAGCCTTCGACCACGTACGAGCGCGGGCAGGCGAGGTTCATACGCAGGAAGCCCTTGCCTTCCTTGCCAAAGGACTCGCCGGGGTTGAGGCCGACCTTGCAGACCTCTACGGCGAACTTGTCGAGCTCTTCCTGCGTCTCAAAGCCCAGACCGTTGCAGTCGATCCAGAGCAGATACGTGGCGTCCGGCGTATAGGCCTTGATGCCGGGGATCTTGTTGAGGGCTTCGACGGCGTAGTCGATGTTGCCCTTGACGTAGTCGCGCACCTGTTCGGCGTAGTAGTCGCATTCGCCGCCGAAGCAGATCTGGTAGGCGAGGTCGCCGAAGATGTTGCGGCCGAGCTTGCAGCTTGCAAGAGCGTGCTGGTATTCCTGCTGGATCTTGGGATCAGCGCTCGGGCTCACGACGCCGGCCGTGCGCAGACCTGCGATGTTGAAGGTCTTCGAGGGATTGAGACCCACCATGCAGATGTTGCGGGCGGTTTCGGAAATCGTCGGCAGCGACACGTGCTTGTGCGGCGCATAGACGAAGTCGGAGTGAACTTCGTCGGAGAAGATCACGATGTTGTGCTTGGCGCAGATCTCGACCATGCGCTCGAGCTCTTCACGCGTAAAGCAGCGGCCCGTCGGGTTGTGCGGGTTGCAAAGGAGGAAGAGCTTCACCTTCGGATCGGCGCAGCACTTCTCGAAGTCGTCGAAGTCGATCTGGTAGTTGCCGTCGACAAACTTCAGGGAGTTGTAGACCGGGGTACGGCTGTTCTTCACCGTGACGGCGGTAAAGGGAGGATAAATGGGCGACTGCATCAGAACCTTGTCGCCGGGCTCGGTGAAGGCCTTGACGGCAACGGCAAGCGCAGTGCCGAGGCTCGGTACGTAGTCGCACTGGTCGGGACGCACGTCAAAGTGCAGACGACGCTTGCACCAAGCAACCGATGCCTTCTCAAAGCCGCCTTCGTTGACATACGGATAACCGTAGACGCCGAACTGGGCGAGCTTGGTGACGGCATCGACGACAGGCTGCGGGCACTTGAAGTCGCTGTCGGCCACCCACATCGGGAGAACGCCGGCCGGGTACTTCAGCCACTTCGAGCTGTTGGTGTGCGTACGATCAATGACCTCGTCAAAGTTGTGCTTCAGAGTCATTTCTATTCAAACCTCCCAAGACTGTGGAATGAGCCCCAAACAGCGCTGCGGGCCGTGCCTGATTCGGCCGTCGCCCCCGAAGCATTCGGAGCATTTGTTTGTTGGATTGGATTCAGCACCGGAGGCGGTATACCACCCGGCCTGACGCGGAGGATTATGGCGCAATGCGGTGCTTAGGCAGTCAGAATTAGATTGAAACCCTAATGAACTTCACCCTAATATCAAAAATAAAACTTACTATTATTTTTAAAGTCATGTGGCAAAGAACCGTCCGATGTCGTCGCAGAACGGAGCCGACGGCGTTTCCCCACACGGCCGCTCCTTATAATTAAGTGTTTTCGACATCGCCCGTCACAGTCCGCCCGACGGACACCTAGGCAGGAAATCTACCCGTGTTCCAATTTCAGTTGATGACGCCCATCGTGTGGCTCACGCGTCTTCTGGTGGGCGCCTACCCGCAGTGGGAGGGCAGCCAGCCCTCCAAGAAGCAGCGCATTTACTTTGCCAACCACACCAGCCACCTCGACACGATCGTCATCTGGACGTCGCTGCCGGCGGTGCTTCGGCGCGTGACGCGCCCGGTGGCCGCGCGCGACTACTGGGACCACGGGTTCTTCCGCAAGCGCATCGCCATGACGGAATTAAACGTCGTGCTGATCGACCGACGCCGCGCGGAACACGCCGATCCGTTGAAGCCCTTGAAGGACGCACTGCGCCAGGGCGACAGCCTCATCATCTTTCCGGAAGGCACGCGCCGTCCGCAGCCGCTGCCGAGCGAATTCAAAAGCGGCCTGTGGCGTCTGATGCGCGAATTTCCCGAGGTCGAGCTCATTCCCGTGTACATCGAGAACCTGCACCGCGCGATGCCCAAGGGCGTCTACATTCCGGTGCCGACGATCTGTTCGGTGCGCTTCGGAGCGCCCCTGGAGCACGACGTCACGGAGCCCAAGGAGGAGTTCCTCACGCGGGCGCGCCAGGCCGTGGTCGACCTTTCGCACCTCACCTGATTCTGAAGGAGGCAGTGTTTTCTTATGATGCGTCTTGGCGTCACCCTTCAGGAAGGGTATCTCATCATTCTGGCCGCGCTGATCTTTTTGGAAGGCGCGGGCACGATCTACGGCCTCTGGGCCCAGGGCCGCGCAAGCAAGCCCGAGCAAAGCCGCCGTCTGGCCATCGCCAACTCGCGCGTGCGGTTGGGCTGGTGGCTCATCGTGGTCTTTACGGTCGCCTGGTGGTGGGGACCGGGGTGTCTCGACATCCTCTTTGCGATCTTCTCGTTCTTCCTATTGCGAGAGTTCATTGCGTTGACGCCCATCAAGCACACCGACCACTGGGTGCTTGTGATCGCCTTCTACATCGCCATTCCGGTGCAGTATGCGCTGGTGTACTTCAACCTCTCGGAAATCTTCACGCTCTTTATTCCGATCTACCTCTTTTTGATCCTGCCGGTGGTGGCCGCGATGAGCCACGACACGGACCGGTATCTGGAGCGCGTGGCGAAGGTCCAGTGGGGCTTGATGATCTGCGTGTTCTGCGTAAGCCACGCGCCCGCGATCGTGAACCTTGACTTTGAAAGCCAGAAGACCTCCGGGCAGCTGATGCTTCTCTTTTACCTCATCATCACGTTCCTCGCGGACCTCTTTTCGGTTTTGGCGAGCTCCGCACTCGGAGGGCAGGCGCTTGCGCTCAACCCCAACAAGACCGTCAAGGGCATCACGGTGGGGTGTCTGCTTGCGGTGCTCGCGGGCATTGCGCTTTATTGGCTTACGCCCTTTTCGATTCTTCAGACGGCGCTTTTTGCGATGGCGATCGTTCTCGCCTGCGCCATGGGCGACTTCGTGATCAACTCAGTCAAGAGAAGCCTCGGCGCGCGCAGCTGGGAAGGGGAGCTCTACATCGGCCGCGGCATTCTCGAGCGCTTTGCGCCGCTCACCTTCTCGGCGCCCGTGTTCTACCATTTGACGCTTCTCTTTTACGAGTACTATCTGCACGCCAATTAAAGCGACCAGCCGAAGTGCCTGAAAATCCGCCCATGCGGCAATCCGCCGTCTGACCGACGTCTGAGGATGCGCCGCATGGGCCATGAAGCCCTTCGAAGTCATTCCGAAGGCATCCCGACGCATTTTCGAAGAACCTTTCTGCAACCGCCGCGCGGGTGAAGCTTTCCCCTTCCCCGCGCGATTTGCCGCGGTTCCTGCGTTTTTCCACCCCTTTTTTTCGTTTCAGAGACCCCCATGCCGAGCAATCAGTACGAAACTCTTCTTGCGCACGTCTATCGCAACGGCCACTACAAGGCCGACCGCACGGGCACGGGCACGCGCTCGGTCTTCGGCTACCAGATGCGCTTTGATCTCTCCGAAGGCTTTCCACTCGTCACCACCAAGAAGCTGCACATCCGCTCGATCGTCCACGAGCTGCTGTGGTTTCTCTCCGGGAGCAGCAACATCGGCTACCTGCATGAGAACGGCGTCTCGATCTGGGACGAATGGGCCGACGAAAAGGGCGACCTCGGGCCCGTGTACGGCGTGCAGTGGCGCAGCTGGCCCGCAGCCGACGGCAGACACATCGACCAGATCAGCGAATTGATCCACACGATCAAAACGAATCCCGACAGCCGCCGCATGATCGTCTGCGCCTGGAACGTGGGCGACATCGACAAGATGGCGCTCCCGCCGTGCCACTGCCTCTTTCAGTTCTACGTAGCCGACGGCAAGTTGTCCTGCCAGCTCTACCAGCGCTCGTGCGACATCTTCTTAGGCGTCCCGTTTAATATCGCCAGCTATGCGCTCTTGACGCACATGGTGGCCCAGCAGTGCGACCTTGCTCCGGGCGAGTTCATCTGGACGGGCGGCGACTGCCACATCTACACGAACCACTTCGAGCAGGTTGAGCTGCAGCTCTCGCGCGAGCCGCGCCCCTACCCGAAGCTTGTGATCAAGCGCAGGCCCGCCTCGATCTTCGAGTACAAGTTCGAAGACTTTGAAATCGTCGACTACAACCCCTGGCCGCACATCAAGGCGCCGGTTGCCGTGTAGTGCCGCGTCGTTTCCAACCCGACTCTCTACAGCCACCCATAGCCCCACGTACTGCACAAAAGAAGGGACACCACCACCATGACCGAAACTCACGAAACGGCTCAAAACGACGTCGCCGTCGCGCAGATCGTCGCCTTCGCACGCGGCGGCGTGATCGGCCTCAAGGGCACGATGCCCTGGCACATCCCCGAAGACCTCAAGCACTTCAAGCGCGTCACCACGGGCTCGCCCGTCATCATGGGGAGAAAAACCCACGAGTCGATCGGCCGCGCCCTGCCGGGGCGCCTCAACATCGTGATCACGCGCCAAGCTCAGTACGAGGCCGCGGGCTGCACGGTCGTTCCGAACGTTGAAGCAGCACTCGCCGTTGCCCGCGAGGCAGCCCGCAAGTCGGGCGCCGAGCGCATCTTCATCATCGGGGGCGCGGAGATCTACCGCGCAAGCCGCGAGGCGGTCGACGAAATCTGGTGCACGGAAATTGCGATGGACTGCGAGGGCGATGCGTTTTTCGAATCTCCGAAAGACGACAACTGGACGCGCACCGTGCTGCGCGAGCTCCCCGCAACCGAATCGCAGCCTGCGCTGACCTTTACCCTCCTGCGCCGCCGCGGCTCAAAAGTCCGCCCGGTGCCAGCCAACGTCTAAAGGTCGACGCAAAGGACGACGGCACGGTCAACACAGAAGCCCCATCAACAACTCCCCTCGAGCTTTCCAACAACAGCAGCAGGCGCTTTATGCTCAACGACGAGCTTTTTTCGCTTTTTCTTCTCACCGGCACCGCCAACATCCTCGCGCCCGGCCTTGGCTCCGTGATGGCCGTGACGCTGAGCCTGCAGTACGGCTGGCGGGGGTCGATTGCGGGCTGCGCGGGTCTGGCCGCCGGGATCATGCTTCTTTTCATCGCCGCGGTCTCGGGCCTTGGGGTCATCATTGCCGCAAGCCCCGCGCTTTTTGCCGTAATCAAGACGGTGGGCGCCTGCTACCTTCTGTATCTGGGCATCAAGAGCTTTTTCAAGGACGCAAGCCGCACGGCGGGGCTTTTGAAACACGCCGAAAACCAGCAGCCCGAGGGGCTTGCCGCGCAGTTTTCAAAGTCCGTGATCGTCTCGGTCACCAATCCGCAGCCCATCATCTTCGGCATCTCGGTGCTGCCGCAGTTCATCGATCCGAAGTTGGCCTACGTGCCGCAGGTGAGCATCATGATCGCAGTCTACGGGCTCATCGTCTTTTGCGTGATGTTGGCCACGGCCGTTCTTGCCTCGCACGCCCGGCGCTTTCTCTCGGGTCCCTCGGGCCCCAAGATCATCAACGCGATGACGGGGACCGTCTTTGTGGCGATTGCGCTCTGGGTGCTTGCGCAGACGTTCCTGCTCAACTGACGCAACAAAGGACTACGAAGCGGGGTGCAAGCTTGAGGCGGGCGCCCCTTTTTTCTCCCATCCCTTCCCCAACGCCCCTCCCACACCCGGCCTGCGCACTTCAATTGCCCGACGCGCGCTTTTTTCGCGCTGGGTTAGAATGCATCCTTTGACGCCTTGGCGCACCGTGCGCATATTGCCCGGTCAAGACTCCCCGCCCGGATCGGTGCGGGTAAACCGCCCAAGGCGTACTGATGTCCCGAATTTTTGTTGTACCGAACTGATTGCGCACGAGCCATTGCTTTGCGCGGTCTGCGCCCCTGCGGCCTTATCAAGACGCCCGCGTTTGAAAAACGCTCAAGTCATTAAGTTATCAATAGACCCGCACCAGCCGCCGTCAGTTCACTAGGAGAAAGACTCACCATGACCCACGTTGTTTGCGAACAGTGCATCAACTGCAAGCGCACCGACTGCGTCGACGTCTGCCCCGTCGACTGCTTTCATGAAGGCCCCAACTTCGTCGTGATCGATCCCGACGAGTGCATCGACTGCGCCGTGTGCGTGCCCGAGTGCCCCGAGGGCGCAATCTTTGCCGAAGAGGACGTGCCGGCCGATCAGACCGACTTCATCGCCATCAACGCCGAGCTCGCGCACCAGTGGCCCTCGATCACCCGCAAGAAGCCCTATCCGGAAGATGCCGACAAGTGGGTGGGCGTGCCCAACAAGCGCCAGTATCTGAAGCGCTGAGAGCCGCCTTGGGCGTCGTGCGACGCTTGAATCAAAGAAAAGCGCCGCACGCCGTCAGGAAAGTCAATCAAACCAAGACCGAACACCTCAATCTCACCATCAAGCCGCAGATGCCGCCTCGTTGATCGTTGATCACGGCGCTGCGGCCTCGCGATTCTGGAGTCGAATCAACCATGGCTGTTGTCCGTACTGAAGTCCTTGAAGCCGTTGCCGTCGCCGACAACGTGGTGCATCTCGAGCTTGCCGTGCCCGAAGGCATGCACTGGAAGACCGGCGAATTCGTGCGCGTGGCGCTGCCGGGCGCAACGGATTCCGAGTGGCGCTGCTACTCGATCGGCACGCCCGCCGGATCAAAGGCAATCGGGCTGTTCATCGCCCGCGTCAAGGGCGGCGCCGTCTCGCCCAAACTCTGCGCCCTCAAGAAGGGCGACCCGATCGACATCGACACCGAAACGATGGGCATGCTCATCGAGGATCGGCTCGAAGCGGGCGGCAAGGACCTGTGGCTTTTTGCCACCGGCACGGGCGTGACCTCGTTCATCGCCGTCGCAAGCGACCCGGCGATCACCGAGAAGTATGAAAACATCATCCTCGTGCACGGCGTGCGCACCTGGAGCGAAACGCAGTACGTGGGCCACTACATCAAGAAGAGCCCCAAGCTTCAGGTGATGGCCTGCGTCACCCGTGAAAAGGGAGCGCTTCTGTGCGAGCGCGTGCCGTGTGCGCTCACCGACGGCCTTGCGGAAAAGACCGCGGGCCTCACGCTTGATCCGGCCCGCTCGCGCGCGATGATCTGCGGCAATCCCGCCATGGTGAAGGCCGTGCGCGAAGCCCTCAAGGAGCGCGGCCTCGTAAGCCCCCGTGCGGGCAAGCCCGGTCAGGTGCTCGTTGAGAACTTCTGGCTCTAGGCCCAAAAATCAAATTTGAGCGCCAACAAAGCGCCATCAGGGAGGGAATCGAGCACTTTCGGCTTCCTCCCTTTTTTCATTTTCGAACGCCCCCCCCCAACTCCAACCTTCAGCTTGCAGCATGACGACCTCCACGTCCAGCTCTACCTCCCGCCTTACCCCATCTCAAGAAACGGCAGATGCAAAGCCCTCCGTCACGGCCGAAGCCATTGAAGCGCTGCTGCCGCAGACGCAGTGCCGGCAGTGCGGCTTTGACGGCTGCGCGCAGTACGCCGCGGCCATTGCCGCGCACAAGGCGCCGATCAACCGCTGTGCGCCCGGGGGCGCCTCGGGCATTGAAAAGCTTGCGCGGGCAACGGGCGAGAAGCCGATTGTGCTTGACCCCGAGTACGGGCAGGAGTTGCCCTACAGCGTCGCGCGCATCCGCGCGCAGGAGTGCATCGGCTGCGGGCTCTGCGCGGCCGCCTGCCCCGTGGAGGTGGTTAGCGGCGCACCGAAGCACCTTTATGCCGTGATCGAGCCCTACTGCACGGGCTGCGGGCTTTGCGTGTGCGCCTGTCCGGTGAACGCCGTCGACATGGTGGAAGCGGGCCGCAATTGGACGCAAGAAGATGCCTGGGCGGCTCGGCAGCGCTACATCGAAGCCCGCGAGCGGCGCGCGCGCATCCGCAGGGAGCGCACTGCGGCAGTCGCGCACGACGCGGCTACGCGCGCCTCGGTTCTTGCGGCGGTGTTGGCCAAGGCGGGAGCAAAGCAGCCGTAGCACCCACGGCACCCGTATTCGCCCCCCGTCGTCGAGAGGTCGTCGCTGCACGTGCTCTCCGTTTGGCGACTGCCGGCACCCCTTCACTTTTTATGACTTTCCAAGGCACAAGGATTCCCCATGAACGACAACGGCCGCCGTGAAATTCTCGAGCGTCTCGCGCGTGAGCGTCCGGCTCCGCAAAGCGAGCTTGTCTGGCACAACCCGTTTGAGCTTCTGATTGCCGTGATGCTCTCGGCGCAGACGACTGATCAGAAAGTGAACGCCGTCACCCCGGCGCTTTTTGCGCGCGCGCCTACGGCAGCGGCCCTGGCCGCCATGACGGCCGCCGACGTCGAGTCCTACATCAAGACCCTGGGGCTTTTCCGCTCGAAAGCCAAGCACGCCGTTGAAACCGCAGGGATTCTCGTGCGCGACTACAAAGGCGAAGTGCCGCAGAGCATCAAGGAGCTCGTGAAGCTTCCCGGTGTCGGCGAAAAAACCGCCAAGGTGGTGATGAACGTCGCCTTCGGCAAACCCTACGTTGCGGTCGACACCCACATCTTTCGGGTGGCGCACCGCACGGGGCTTGTGCGTGAGGCAAACGGCAGGACGCCCGCCGCGGTCGGCGCTTTCTTGGAAAAGCACCTCCCCGAGGATCTGCTTTTGAACGCCCACCACTGGATTCTTCTGCACGGGCGCTACTGCTGCACGGCCCGCAATCCGCACTGCGCCGAGTGCCCGATTGCCGATTTGTGCGAGTACAAGGAAAAGACCGCCTAGACGTTCGGTGATGCGAGGGGATGCAAGGGGATGCGTGATGAGGAGCCCTGAAGGTCATTGGACGCTTTCAGTGGACTTCCACCGCCACGCCCTCGCCCTCCTCTTTCGTCTTTGCGCCTTCCTTCCTCGCGCAGGGCTATATTGAGCCTTCAAGGGACTTCGCCGGCCTCCCGGCCCTCTCCTGAGGGCCTGCTCGATTTTGAGAATTTTCCTAAAGGCGCATCGTCACCATGCAAGCACTTGACTGGCAAATCATCGTCTGCGTCATTCTGGGCGCGGCCGCCGGGGGCTTTGTGAACGGCCTGGCCGGTTTCGGGACGGCGCTGATGTCGCTTGGGATCTGGCTTCAGGCGATGCCCGCCCAGGAGGCCGTGCCGATCGTGGCGGCCATGAGCGTGATCAGCGGCGTGCAAAGCCTGTGGCTTACCCGTGCGGGGCTCTCCAAGGGGATGAAGCGGCTGCCGAGGTTTCTCATTCCGGCGCTTTTGGCCATGCCCGCGGGCACGGCGATTTTGGCCTGGATCGACGCCTCGGCGATCAAGATCACGATTGCCTGCCTGATGCTTCTTTACGGCGTCTTTCTTCTGACGCGCCATACGCTGCCGCAGATCAAGCGCGAACATCCGGTCTGCGACGTGATCGTTGCCGCGGCTAGCGGCCTGTTGGGCGGCGCAGCCTCTCTTTCGGGCGTTCTGCCCACGATGTGGGCGGCGCTGCAGCCCTGGAGCAAGCAGGAGACAAGTGCGATCCTCAGACCCTTCAACGTCGTGATTCTGGGGCTAGCCACGGCGGTCTACGTCTGGCGGGGGTTCTTTACGCTCAATACGCTCGTGATGATGGCCATTGCCATTCCCGCCACGCTCATCGCCTCCCAGGCGGGCGTTGCGGTCTACAAGCGCTTGTCGGAGACGGCCTTCAAGCACGTGCTCCTGTGGCTCATGATCGGCGCAGCGGCAAGCCTCATCCTGCGCGAAACGTTTCTGGCGCTTTAAGGCGTCGTGAAGCCTCGACGGATTGCTCAAAAACCTGTAGGACATCGGTGAACAACACCCCGCAAGCCTCTACCGTCGAAAGACGGAACGCTCACACGGCGGGGTTTTTCATGCCCGGAAAAAACGAAAGCGCCAACACCTCATTTGGACGCCGGGCACTCCCAAACCTCGCGAATCCCGGCCGCAGCACTTCACGCAGGGTACAAAAAGGGCCGGCGCCCATCAAGCCCAGCCCTCTTTGGTTCCTTTTGCTCTTTCCCGGTCCCGACTAGTCGATTGCGCGATGCTTCGGGAAGAGCCGGCCCCAGATCTTCAAAAAGACGTTGGCGCAGCGCCCCGCCCCGAGTGCCGTGATGAGCGTGCCCTCGCGCAGGCCCACGATGGTGCCGAAGAAGATCAGACTCAGGATCACCGCCACCACGACGAGGAAGATGTCCACGCCCATTCGGAGCGTCCCGAACGACCCGCCCCAGCGGTGCATGATGGTGAGCACCAGGCCCTCGGGCGGAAGAATGAACAGGCGCGCATAGACCATGCCCGAAATGCCGAGGCCCGTCAGCACCGTACCCGCCACAACCTGCAGAACGCTCATCGCGTAGCTCGTGGGATTAAGAATGGAGGTCATCCACATGGCCCCGTCGAACACGAGGCCGAAGAGCGCGCAGACCGGCAGCTGCTTGACGGCCTTCACGAGAAAGTCGCGACGATCGACGATCGTCTGCAACACGAAGAAAAAAGCGTTGGTGGCAAAGACGAAAAAGCCCATCGAAAGTCCCGTGCGCTGCGACAGGACGATTGCAGCCGAGCTCACCGTGCCGGTGCCCAGTCCCGCATGCGTAACGGTCGAAATTCCGGTTGCAAGAACACAAAGCCCGAAGAGAAACATCATGAAGCGAAAAAACATGGCGCAATACTCACCCAAAAAATCAAATCAACAAATACCGGAACAACCGCCGCCGTCAGCCGATACTCCAAAAGCCGACGACCTGAACGCCGAAAGTGCGCGCACCTGATGCGTCGCTCGCAAAAGCGAAGCACTCCCTGCGCCTTCCCCTGCCTTCCTCTCCCGACTCCAGGGACAAAAACGCCCCTGCGAGCCCCGCGGCGCGTCCTTAAAAAAAGACGAGCACCCGCAAGGCGCGCACGGACAACTCCTGAGAAAGGAGAGACTGCGGCCGAAACGCCGGCCCGCAGAACGGCACAGCGGACACAGCACAATGCGCACAGCACGGTGCGGTGCGCATCAACCGAGGTACAAGAGCACGAAGGCGGCGCAAGGACGCAAGGACGCAGGGACGCAGGAACGCCGGGAGCCGCCGGCAGCGGCACGGCATTCGTCAGAAACGAAAACGGCCGCCGCAGGGCGCTTTTTCCGGATGGAGTTCTTATGTCGGAAAAAGACCTTGCATGAGGCCGTCGAAGGCGCCTTGCGCCCCCCAAAAAAAAGGCGCTGCGCCGCATCGTCTGTCGGATCGCGCAGTCAACAAATCAGGAAAAAGGAGGACTCCACAGAAATCAAAGCGGGCTCACTTGTGAAGGAGCCCGCCCGGTTGACTTCCATGAAGTCCCGACGTCCGAACGCTTCAACCGCCGTCTCAACGTTGGTCTCCACGTTCATGGTCTACAAATCCCGATCCCTCCCAAAGCACCCGTTTCCCCTTGAAAAACAAGGAAAAATCAAGGGACAACGATGCCCTGATGCGTGATCGTCGCACTTTCAGCGGTGCGTCATTTTAGCGCATAGCCCTTCTTCTTGAGAAACTCGCCCATGAAGGGACGCCTCTCGCGCTTTAAAACCGCCTCAATCCCGTTGACCCAGGTGTCGTCGCGCGGGTTCTTTGCGCGCGAGCCGAAGTACTCGTGCATGCGGGCGTCGTAGTCGGCAAGCGTCTCGGGATTGGCGCGGCAGTAGCAGTTTTCCATGACGGTAACCGAAAGCGGCAGCCGGGGCTTCTGCTCGTTCTTGTAGGCCGGGTGTCCGAAGGCAAGGCCCAGAAGCGGGATGACGTCCTGCGGAAGCTCAAGGAGCTTGTCAACCTCAGCAACGCCGTTTCTCAAGCCCCCGATGAAGCACCCTCCGAGCCCCTCGGCCTCAAGCGCCGCCATGGCGCTTTGCGCGCAGATGCCCACATCAAGCGTTGCCGCCACGAGCTGCTCGCTCCAGCCGAGATCAGCTTCGGCGACCAACTCGGCGTTTCTGCGGTAGTCCGCACAGAAAACCCAGAACTCGGGGGCGTCGAACACCTGCTTCTGGTTGCCGGAGAGCTCCATCAGGCGGCGGCGCTTGTCGTGGTCCGTGATGCGGATCACGTCGACCATCTGCAGAAAGCAGGTGCTCGAGGCCGCAAAGGTTGCCTCAAGAATCCGTTTGCGGACGTCCTCGGCGACGGGTTCGTCAAGATACTCGCGCACGGAGACGTGGCTGCGCAAAACGTCGCCAAGATTTGCGGGTTGCGTCATGTTTTTTCTCCCATGTCCTTTTCGGGCCTCAGAGCCAAAAAGAACGGTAATCTGAAAATCCTGCATGTCGACAGAGGTCCTTGAGGACTCCGACAGCCGCCGACATGCGCTTTACCGCTTGAGCCGCTTTTAGCGCCAGCTCGCCTCGATCGCCTTGATCTCGCGGTAGAGGCTCTCGTTGACCGGCACGGCAAGTCCGACCTTCTTGGCCTTTTCAATGAGCGTACCGGAAAAGAACTCGACTTCGGTCGGGCGGTGCGCGGCCGTATCCTGCCTCAGACTCGGCATGCCCTCGGGGTCAAGCGTGTCGCCCAACCGCACGTACTCCTCGAGATCACGGAGGGTGACGTCGACGCCGAGCCTCTCGGCAAGGTTCACCACCTCCTGCATCGCGGCGATGTAGCGCTCGCGCGCCGGGCCCGGGTGCTGGATGCTTGCGAAGGTCCCCTCGACCACGGCCACGACCTGATTGATGCCGATGTTGAACATCCACTTGCACCAGATGCGCCGCTCGATGTCGTCTTCGTGCTGGTAGTGGATGCCGCAGTCGGCAAGAAACGCTTCAAGGGCCGCGAGCGCCTCGGCGCGCTCGGGGTGGGACTTGGGTACGCCCACGCAGAGCGTGCCCTGGTTCTTGCAGATCACCGCAGTGCCGGTGCGGCGGGCGGCCATGCCCTGCGCGACGCAGTGAACGACGGTGCCGCAGCCGATCTCGCGCTCGATGATCTCTTCGCTTGAGATGCCGTTTAAAAGCGAGAGGATGATGGTCTCGGGGCCCACGAGAGACTTGACCGAGGCAATCGCCTCCTTCAAGGCCGTCGCCTTGACGCCGAAGATGAGAAGATCGGCCTTGCCCTCAAACGCTTTGGGCTCGCAGAAGGTGAATTCGCAGGGCCTGCCGTTCATCGTTGGGGGATTGGCGCGGTAGCGCGCAAGACGCTCGCCGTCGGCAAGAATCGTCACGGCCTGTCTGCCGAAGCGCTGGGCAATCAGATCGCCGTAGAGAATGCCAAGCGCACCCATGCCGATGATGGCCGCCTTTTTGATCGTTCGCATGTAAAAACTCCAAGACTGTCCCGGACGCCGGAAAAAGGACAACGGACGGGGCGAGGGTTCGTAGGTTTGGAGAAAGCCATCCGCGCTGCCCGTTGGCGCAATTCCAAGCGTCAATGCGGGTTAGATTGTACTGCGAGGGTTGCGGCGGCTGAGGCGGGGCCGACAGGGCTGATATGGCGAAGGGGCGACGGGGCCGCGCCGTTAGGAAAGCTCAAGCTCCGGCCACAACGGAGCAGTTTTGAGATCGACCGCATCGAGCACCGCCTGCGCCGTTGCGCCCTCGTAGCCGATCGTGAAAACCTTCATCGGGTGAAACACTGCAGAAAACACCCCCCAAAGCAAAATTTACCCTGGCTTCTGCAAAGGCGAGAGACTGGCTCGTCCTCGTGGAGGCTCTTTCGGATTGGGTTGCGTGCGCCGCCGCGGCGGCTCAGACTTGCGGCGCTTTGCGAACGAGTACGACGATGCCCGACACCCGGCCTCCACCGAATTCCCCGTCCAACTCTTTTGTGAATCCGCCTTGTGGCGGGCATCAAAGTCAAGCCAAAATCGAGCCGATCCGTCAAACTTCGATGCGAGCGTCTCGACCATTGTTTCGGTCAAGGCTATTCCGCCGCCCGGAAAGGACTCGAAGTCGGACGCATTGAGCCCCAGAGCGTCACGGATGGCCTCCCTCGTGGTCAAGCCATCTTCTATGGCATCCTTAACCAAAGTTCCGGGCGGTATGGCCCCGTTGCTGTGAAAATTGTTCGTCATTTTGTTGTAATTTCTCAACCTTCAGACCCTACGACGCGCTGATTCCAGGAAAGGCACCCCTTCCATGCAAAGACTTCTCGAGCCCATCAGCCTTCAGTCCTCTGCCGCCTCCTCTGCGTCGCCTGAGGCCGACAAAGACGTCCCAACGACCGTCTCCAAGGCCGCAGTTCGCCGCGCGGGCGAGGCCTTGCGCAAATGCGACTCGCTCACCGAGGCCGAGTACAAGGAAGCCATGAGCGTTGTGTCCAGCTGGCGCTCAATGCATTTGCGGCCCATGAGGACAATTCATGCTCTCGTCGAACGGAAAATCAACGCGCTCGGGCTCAAGCGCACGATTGTTGCCTCGCGCGTAAAGCGCACGCCGTCGATCGCTGCAAAGTTGATTCGATTCCCCGACATGGGGCTTCAAAGGATGCAGGACATCGCGGGCGTCCGGGCCGTGCTCTCCAATGTGGACGACGTGCGGCGGCTTCATGCCGCAATCATGGATGGACGCCGCCGACAGTTGCCGGTCATTGCCCCGAAGGACTACATCGCCAACCCGAAGCCCGATGGCTACCGAGGCATTCACCAGGTCGTCAAGTACCACTCGGGCTCGCCCAGATACGAAGCGTCTAACGGCCTTCAGGTTGAGATTCAGATCCGTTCCACCTTGCAGCACTACTGGGCGACCGCAGTTGAGACGCTCGGACTGATCGAGAAATCGTCCTTCAAGACGGGCATTGGCGACGAGCGGTTCAAGCAATTTTTCCGGCTTGGCAGCGCGCTCTTTTCCATTCGAGAAAAGCAGCCCATCGTCGAATCGCTCCGGGACAAGACTCCGCGCGAGATCGTCTCCGAATGCATGGCGCTCGAAAAGGAGCTTTCCGTCTTTGAAAAGCTTTCCGCGTTCGCATCAGCGATCAGCGCTGTCTGCGGCGTGCCCGGGCGGAGCAGTGATGCGCTCTACCTCATCATGCTCGACTCGGCGGCTGGAACCGTTTCGTGGGTTCCCTTTGCCAGGGCGCAGCAGGCGATTGCCGAGGAGCTCTACACGATGATCGAGATGAAGCAAAAGCAAAACCCGCTCGTCGACGTCGTGCTCGCATCTGCCAAGGATATGCGCGACCTGAAGCTTGCGTATCCCAATTACTTCATCGACACGCGCGCATTCATCTTGAGCCTCAAAGCGACGTGCGAGGAAATCCTCTCTGCGGGGTAAGAGAGATCTGCAGGAAGCACATCTTTGGCGACAACAGGAAACCGACCAAAAACGACACCAAAAACCAACCGCTGCGTACCGCGGGTCAAAATTTGTTGACGCCCATGAGGATTGGGAAAGCACCCGGAAAAGGCCTTGGAGGAGCTGAAGGAATTGAAGGGGTTGAAGGCGGCGGCCTTCAGGAAGATGCCCCCGGAGACAGGCGTCGCCGTTCTGTCAATTCGCCCCGGGGATAGGAACGCCAAGCAACGCGGCAAGAGCCAATCGTCCTGACGGGTGGTGCGCCTTCTCGTTTCGCCTGACACCTGATCCAATGCGGTGAAGTAGCGGGATCCCTGCTTCAGTGGGAGATTGAGGCTTTCTGGTTGAGGCTTTCTTTTGGTGTCCAAGAAGGAAAATTTTCGTCTGCTTGAAGCTCACTCAGGCATCAACCGCGAATTCCAATCGACCGCTAAACGCAGTTTTCCTCGTACTCCTGGTATCGGTCAACCCAACGCCAATAGGCGGCGTCTTGCCGTTGAACCTTCAGGGGGCGCTGATCATCCAGGGCATCCTCAAATTCCTGATCCAACTTCGGCGTGCAGACGGTGCAGTAGACGGCGTCCTTGAAGTCGTCGTTGCAGCGCTCGGCAAGCAGATTCACGTCGCCGCGGTAGTTCTTGCTCACAAGGAGCGCCGGAAAGCCGACACCGTAGTCCGTCTTGCGCTCGATGAGGCGCTCGAACCTGACGCTGACGAGCGCATTGAAGCCGTGGTTCACCACATCGACCTTGGCGGGCGCAAGCGCCTCGGCAGTGGTGGTGTGGCCGCAGCGCAGTTTGACCTTGCCGAACTTCACCGGCATGAGGTGCTCGAGCCAGCGCCGGCCGAAACGAAACACGTAGAACATGGGCGACTTCGCGACATAGCCGTCGCGCCTTTCCTGCCCCGGCTGGCACACGCAGCGCGACGTGTGCGGCATCTCGCGCATCGTCTTGTGAACGGCGTCGAGCTTGCTCTGAAGCTACCTCACCTTGGCGTCGAAATTGTTTGTGAGAGTCGTCATCTTCTTTCTCCCGGAACGTCCGTTTTATACCCAAAAAACATCTGACGCTGTCACAAAAAGAAGTCGCTTGGCCGGCCCGCCTACTGCCGCTGATCCCCCGCTCCGTCACCGTCCCCAAAACCCCGCGCGCGCGGCCGCCCGCGGCACAAAAAACTCCCGCTGCAACAGGAAACGTGATGGTTCACGCTGCAACGGGAGCTTGTCTCTGACGGCGTTCTTCATCGTTTTACGTCGTTCTTTTGATTCTGCGAGCCGCCCTGGCGGCTGACGATGACCTTTGGCCTCTTTTTTCCCTATTCGGCCCCTTCAGGAGCTCTGACGATTGTCTTATTCCACCGGATCCATCATGAGCGCCTTTTCGCGGATCTTTTCGGCGGTCGCTTCGGCCTCGGCCTTGAGCTCGGCCTCCTTGCGCCGGATCCAGACGCAGCAGGTCGACACCGACACGCCCGTGCGTGCGGCGATGGCGCGCAGCGACAGACCCCTGCGGCGCAGATTCCAGACGGCTTCGCGAGCCTCGGGACCGTAATAAAGAAGTTTTTCAGAGATCTCTTCCCGAAACTTGCCGCGCCGAAAGAGCCTTCCCCAGTCGCGCACCGTGTGCACCGAGAGATTGAGCTCGCGCGCAACAAGCCGATAACCCATGCCGCTTTCAAAAAGCGTCTTGGCCTTTCGTCGGATATCTTCGGGTGCGCAGTCGCGGCGCACGTGCTTGTCGAGCTTGATCGGTTCGTTCATCAACAGCCCCCCTGCTGGTTTCTTCTTGTTTCCAAGAAATCTCCGGCATGCGCGCGCGGGCTACGCGCACCGGCGGCTTGAAACACTTCGACAAACGACAACCAACGGCATTCTCCGCCGGTCCTTCCTGTTGGTCCGGCGTTCCCTTTGGATGCTTCCCCGATCGATTGAAGTGCCCCCAAGGCAAGCGCTTGTAAAACCTGCGCTTTTTATTTTTCAAGGCGTTCCGTCTGAACGGGTCTTCCTGACTACGCCTGCCGCTGCTTTGGGCAAAGCCCTCAAGGGACTGCCTCAATCGACTTCGATGCTGCTAGATCAAGCCCCCGAAACCGCGTTGATGTTTTCATCGCGGTTCATGTCGGAGGTGTTTGATGAGATTTTGCAATGTTCCAAGCACCCTCCATACAGGACGAATTTCCCCTATACATTATTCAGATTCGATTGATTTGCTCAACAAAAATCAACTCTTTCCTTTTGTTATCAATCATCTAACCGTTCTGCGCCGGCCCAGGAGAAGCGCTGGAAACGCCGTTTTTCGAAGCTGAAAAAAACGCTGCATTTTGTAGGTGTTCACGTCACACCCCAGGGATGTTTGACGAAATCCGACACTGTTTGAACAAGTGTTTTGCAGCCGTATTCCGTGGTGCCCGCCCTTTTTTGCTTCCCGGCCTGCTCCGGTGCTTCTGCAAGACCCAGCGCCGTGCCACAATGGGTCTTTGTTCCACTGTCTCCCCTGTCCGCACCCGACGGCGGCGACAAAGATCGCCGTCTCTGCATCTTTTGTTCGGATTCGTGCGGACGTCTCGCGTTCGTTATTGATCAGCCATGCCGCCCAACGCCTCCACCAGTTTTGAGCTCAGCATCCTTCAAGCCCTGCGGGAGGCTTTTGCGCATCCTGATGTCGGGACGTTTCTTGAAGCCGTGAGCCGTCTGGGCGACTACGGCTTCATCTGGATTGCCGCAGGCGTCGTGCTTCTTCTTTTTGCCGACACGCGCCGCGCGGGCGCATCAATCCTCACGGCGCTTCTGTTGGGCTACCTCGTCTGCAACGTCACCTTGAAGCCCCTCGTCGAGCGCCTGCGGCCGTGCGACATTGTCGAGAACATGGCACTCATTGCCTGCCCCTCGGACTTCTCGTTTCCATCGGGACACACGACAAGCGCCTTTGCAGCGGCGACGGCGCTTTTTCTCGTGCACCGCAGGTGGGGCGCTGCGGCGCTTGTTTTTGCCGCGCTCATGGCCTTTTCGCGGCTTTATCTCTTCGTGCACTTTCCGTCCGACATTCTTATCGGTGCCGTGATCGGCATACTCTGCGCCTGGGGTGCGGTCGCCATCGTCGGACGGATCGCCAGGCGCTTCAAATGCTGCTGCGCCCGCGCAAAATCGGCCGGCTCCACCGATTCCGTCGACTCCAAGGAAAGCGCCTGACGCTCCCCGAAAGAAGAGCAGCCCCCTTGTCCTTCATCTTTGCTCCGTCGGTTTTTCAGCCGGGCGCCTACAAGACAAAGACGCGGCTCGGTAGCCCCGCGCCTGCTGCAACATGTCCCGGCGCATCCAGATTGTCGGCATCGGCATAAAAGACGTAGTCGTTCACCCACGGGGCATAGCGCGCGAATGCCGGAATCAGGTCTTCCGCAACCGACCGGGCGGCGACGGCGGCAATGCGCGCAGCAAGCGGACTTTCCTCGGCCGCACGGGTGATGACGAAAAGCTCGCGCGAGACGACGGGCTCGGGCATCGGAAGCGCCCGTACGCCCTGCGCAAGCTCCGGGTGCTGTACGAGCGTGGTCGGGCGCGTGATCGTCCAACCGCGCCCCTCGGCAACAAAGGTCAGAAGCAGCGCATTGATGTCGACTTCAAGCGTGCTCTCAAAGGAAAGCCCCAGATCGTCAAAGAGTTTTTCCTCGAGTCTGCCGCCTGAGTTGTTTCGGTGGTAGCGGATGATGGGCAGGCCGCAGTGCTGCAGCCGCTCCCAGGTCAAAGAATGCGCCCGATCAAGTCGCGCGACGGTTGCCTCGTGCGCCATCGCCCCCGCCGGCATGAGAACGATCGAGGGCTCGCGGAAAAGAAACCGGCGCTTCAAATCCGCCCGGGCATTGAACGGATCCGAGCAGATGATGACGTCAAGCTCATTGGCGTCTAAAAGCTGCAGCAGATACCGTGCGATGCCCGTGAGCACGGTCACCGTGCTGCAGGCGCCGTCAAAGGCTTCGACCAACCGCCGCCCGACAACGCGCGCCAGACTCTCGACGATCCCCACGCGCAGCGGCCCCGAGCCCGCCGCAGCTTCCGAGAGCACCGAAAGCCGCGCGCGCAGCCGCTCGCATTCGTCGTTCATCACCTGCCGCAGCAGGGCGCCGCGCGGCGTCAGCCGTACGGGCCGCACGTGGTGTTCGATGAGAGCAACGCCAAGCTCGCGCTCAAGCTCAGCCACGGCCCGCGACACCGACGACTGACTCATGCCGAGCTGGCGCGCCGTTTCCGTAAAGCTGCGCGTGCGCGCAAGCATGAGAAACACCTCGGTACGGGTGCGCAGAAGCGAACGGGCATATTTGTCGTACGGCATGGCAGAAAAACGCCCCCGCAAGCCGGACGCAGATCCCGGCGCACGGCGGGCCCCTCTAGTAGGAAAACAACCATCAGTAATGATTGATCGTACTACCGACGAAAAGCCGGTGCCAGAAAGGCAGCGCGATGCCGAAAAAAAGCAAGCCGTCCCGCTCCCGGGACGACTTTGCTCAAATGACGAAAAAGAGTCCGTCGGCAGAGACTGCCGATGCCTCAGAAGAAAATCGTGCGGATGATGAGACCGGCGGCAACACCGCAGAACGTAGCGACCAAACCCGGCACGATGTAGGAGTGGTTCACCACCCACTTCCCGATCTTGGTTGTCCCTGTTTCGTCAAAGGCCACGCCCGCAAGCAGCACGCCGGTCGAGGGGATGACGAAGTAGCCGCACACCGCCGGATACATGGCCACAAGCGTGAGCGGATCGATCTTCAGAGCCACGCCCAGAGGCATCAGCGCCGCCACGGTCGCGCCCTGCGAGTGCGTCAAGGCCGAGACGAAGAACAATGCGAAGGCAAAGAGCCAGGGCGCTGATTCCACGGCCGCCGACACCGAACTCTTGATGTAGGGCAGATTGTTGGCAATCCACGTGTCGCTCATCCACGCCAGACCAAAGACCGTCACCACGCCCATCATGCCCGCGCGAAATACCGAGGTGCGGATCACCGCATCGGGCTTGGCCTTGCAGAACATCACGATCAGTGCGCCCGTGATCAGCATGATGAGCTCGATCATGTGCGTCATGGAGACCTTCGAGACCTTGCCGGCGACGTTGGTGACGGTGGGACGCAGTTCGGGGAAAGTGCCCACGAGCACGACCACAATGGCCGCCAGCAGAAAGATCACCACGCTAAGCTTTGCCGCCGGCGTCGTGCCGCCTTCGGTACCGAGCGCCTGCGCTTTCTTGGCGTTTTCAAAGGCGCCTTCGGCGAGAAGCTTCTGATAGCCCGGATCCTGATCGAGTTCCTTGCCCATGCGGCAGACGGCCAGAGCCCCGCACATCAGGCCGATCAGCACGGCGGGAACGACGATTGCCAGAATCGTGAGCACCGTGACGCCCGAGGATCCGAGCAGCGCCACCATGGCCACGGTCGCGGCCGAAATGGGCGAAGCCGGAACGGCGTGCTGGCTGGCAATTACGGAAATCGAAATCGGCCGCTCGGGACGGATCCCCGCCTCGCGCGAGACTTCGGCGATCACCGGCAGGATCGAATAGAGCACGTTGCCCGTGCCCGCCATGAAGGTGAAGACGAAGGCAATGAGCGGTGCCACGAACGTCACCGCGCGCGGATGCCGGCGCAGAAGCCGGTCGGCGATGCGCACGAGAAAGGCCATGCCGCCGGCGGTCTGAAGCGTGGAGGCGGCAAGCACCACGCTCATCATGATGAGCATCACCGCAATCGGAGGCGATGCGGGAGCCAGACCGAAGATGAGAATGAGCAGCATCAGACCGACGCTGCCCGCCATGCCGAAGAAGACGCCGCCGAAACGCGCGCCCAGGATCATGGCGAGAATGACGATGCAGAACTCGGCAAAGAACATGTTGATTTCTCCCTGGTTGACTGCAAAGGGGGTGGGTCCCCGTAAAAAAGCGGCGGGACGCACGCGCGCCCAGGCGTTCGTAAGAAATGCCCGCAGGCCGCTCCCCCCAAAGGCCCCGGGCAGCGGATGCGCACACAGCCCGGGGTTGCGTTTTATCGTTTACGCCGGATTGGCCGCGATGATTTTCTCCACGGCCTGCGTGAGTTTTTCACCGGCCTCGCTCACGAGCTTCTGACGCGCGGCCAGTTGCGCGGCATCGGACTCAATCGCCTTTTCGATGAGATCAAGCTGGCGGTTGACTTCCTCGGGCGCCGTGCCGCCCTGCGCCTTCTTGTCGGCGACGACGCGGCAGGGGTCGAGCGCCTCGCGCACGAGCTCGTCGGTCAACTTCGTGGCAAAGCCGAAGTCGCGCTGCGAAACCTCGTCGATGGCCGCCGCGTTGATGTCTTCGCTCGTCAACCCGCGCTCGCACATGTTGCCCACGACGTTGGCGATGATTTCGTGCGCCTCGCGGAAGGAGACGTTGTCGTGGCGCACGAGATAGTTCGCAAGCTCGGTGACCGTGCAGAAATTGCGCCGTGCATTGGCAAGCATGCGCTCGGGCTTTACCGAGAGCGTGCGCAGCGTCACGTCAAGGAGCGCGAAATCGGCCTCCATCTCCTGCATCGCCGTCCAGAAGTAGCGCGGCGTCTCGACGCTGATGTCGCGGCAGTGCGAGAAGATGACGTTTTTCATGGCCGTCAGAATCGAGACCATGAAGCCCTCGAGATGCGCCGCCTTGCCCTTGACGTGCTCGAGCGTAAAGGGATTCTTCTTCTGAGGCATGATCGAGGAGCAGACCGCGCAGCTGTCGTCGACTTCGATATAGCCGTATTCGGGCGTCGACCAGTTGTAGAGATCCTGCGAAGTGCGGCTCATGGTGTTGGCCGTCTGCGCCATGGCCATGGCAAGCTCAAGCGCGAAGTCGCGCGAAGCCACGCAGTCAAGCGAATTCTCCACGGGAGCGTCAAAGCCCATCAGTTCGGCCGTCATCCGGCGATCGATCGGAAACGAGGTCGAGCCCATCGAGCAGCCGCCGAGCGGGCAGAGATTGAGCGAGGCCCAGACGTGCGCAAAGCGCGCGTAGTCACGCCCCAGAGCCGAAGAAACGGCCGAGAGGTAGTGTCCGAAGGTGATGGGCTCGGAGGGCTGCATGTGCGTGTAGCCCGACATCACGGTCGAAACATTGGCCCGCGCCAGGGCGAGAATCGTGCGCCGCAGATGCAGGAACATCTCCGAGAGCTTCAGATAGTAGCGGCGCGTATCGAGCCGGATTTCAGTGGCAAAGAGGTCGTTGCGCGAACGGGCCGTGTGCTGCTTGCCGCCCACTTCAAGTCCCGTGAGCTTGATGAGATAGCGCTCGAGGTTGAAGTACAGATCCTCCGCATTGGGATTGATCTCAAAGGTGGGCGCATCCTTTTCACCTTCGATTTTCAAGGTCGCGCGCAGAATCGCCGCGGCGTCACGAGCGTCGATGATGCCCGTTTCGGCAAGCATCACGACGTGGGCCTTGTTGATGTCGAGAATCGTCGTATAGGAGCGCTCGAGATCGGTCGCAATAGCCGGACGGATGAGGTACTTGAGCGCCTCCTCGCACGGAGCCTTCTTGATCTTGCCGCGCTGCACAACTTCTGCTGCCATGGTCTTGTCTCTCCTCTTTCTCGATGGTTTGATCACTGCAACCGCCCCGTTGCACGCAGAAGGCTTGCAAAAGCCCGGACTCAACCCGCTGCTGGCCGGTCGCATCAATGTTCTGATTGTGCGCGGGGGTGCAAGGAGCGCGCCACCATCATCCTCAGCGCAAAAGACAAGCATGCGGAAAATGCATGATGATCACGCACTTCTACCTAGAGCCGCGGAAAAAAACATGCAAAAAGCGGATAATGACGCGCGCTGAAAACCTGAATCCAAGGACTCGCCGACCGCAGCAAGGCGAACTCTTTCCTTCAGGCTGGAGAAAAAAGCGGCCGCTCGAGAACGTCTGCCGCGGCAACTACAATAGGTTCGACGGGATTTGTTGCGAACGGCTCACCATTAAATGACTCCGCACCTGCGGATTGCCCGGTTTTCTTCCCGACACAACGTCCCTCAAAAATCGCTTCGCGTTTTTTCCGCAATCACACGATCAACGCCTGCAAGTTCTTTGCAGGCACTGCGAGCTTTGCGCCATGACCATCGCCAACTTCTTTGCCATCTTCGTGAAGTTCTTCTTCATCCTCACGCCCTTTTTCGTGATTGCGGTCTTTCTGGCGATGACCGAATACGAAAGCGATGCGACGCGCCGGGCGCTGGCGCTTCGCACGACGATCGGCATGGTCGTAATCAGCATCGTGCTTTTGTTCTTCGGCGACACGATCTTTGCGCTCTTTGGCATTACGGTCGACGCATTTCGCATCGGCGCGGGATCGCTGCTGTTTCTCACCGCCGTCTCGTTGGTCGAAGGCAGGTTTGAACTGCCTGCCGCCAAGGCCTCGATCATGGATCTGGCGATCGTACCGCTCGCCATCCCGACGGCACTCGGGCCCGGTGCCGTCGGCGCGCTGCTTGTGATGGGCAGCGAAGCCTCGGACTGGCCCGGGCTTATCGCGACGGCGGTGGCCGTAACGCTTGCCTCGCTTGCCGTCGGCCTGCTGCTTTTTTGCGCCAAGTTCATCAAGCGCCTTATCGGACGCAGCGGCATCTCGATGCTTTCAAAGCTCACCGGCCTCATCCTGGCTGCTCTCTCCTGCCAGATGATCTTTACGGGCGTGGCCGCATTTCTCAAGCCCGCGGCATAATCCGCACATCCACGAACCTCTCCGAGGAATCCGGCGGAGCCCCTGCCCGCACGCTTATGACTGCCGTGGCAGATGAAGGCTGAACTTGAAGAGAGCCGACGAAAAAAGGGGGTGTTGCAAAAGTCGAAGTTTTGACGACTTTTGCGCACCCCTTTTTCTTTTTGGGTTAACCCTATAAAAAAGCCAGTCCAAGGAGTCGAACCTCAGGCTGGCTAGTAAGATGAAACTGTCCGGAGTCATCTTACTGTGTCAAACTTTACCACCAAACAGGGTGCCCTTTTCTATTGCTACACCATCCCCTCGGAGCAAGTCTCAAAAATCAATGCTTTTCTGAAGAAATCGCCAACCCAATGAAATTGCTAAGCGTTCGTATCATTACAAATTCAGGGCAAAGCATAAAAATTAAGGGGGTGTTGCATCAGTCATCTCCATGACTTTTGCAACACCCCCTTTTTTCTTCAGACCGACACCCGATCTACTTCGCTGAATCCTCGCCGCGCTTTTTCTCCCGCACGGTGAGCGTGAGCCACATGGTCGCGAGCATCAGCCCCGAGCAGGTGTAAAAAAGCGTCGCCACCGAAAGCGCCGCGAGAATCGTGCCGTAGGCAAGCGGCAGCGAAAAGTGCGTGACGTTGGCCAACGTCGAGCGAATGCCGAAGGCCTCGGCCGCGCGGCCTGCCGGCGCGTGACTCTGCAGCAGGCTCAGGATGCTCGGGTTGGCGACGCCCAGTCCCAACCCCAGCACGAAGGCAATCGCCAGAAGCGGCCCCATCGTCGTGAAATTGGGAAAGAGGATGTAGCACACGCCGCTCACCACCAGGCAGAACGTGAGACAGTGCCAGTCGGTAAAGATCCTGGAAAGCCCCGACTGGGCAAATCGCACGAGGAACGTCGCAGCGTAGAAGGTGCCCACAAGCCAGCCGATTTCCGAGGCCGACAGTCCCGCCGCGTGACCGTAGACCGGAAACATGAATGTCTCCAGATCCCAGGCCATCGAGACCACGGCCGAAACGATGAGGATGCGCCCCATCACCGGGTCCTTCAGAAGATCGGTCGAGTGCCGCACGAACTTTCTCGGCGGCGGAAGTTGAATCTTGGCAAGTTGGCGCGAAGTAAAGAGAAAGACGAGGATGCCGATCACGGAAAAGGCGCCCGAGGTGGCATAGGCGGCTGAAAATCCCCAGGCGTCGATCACGTGGCCCGCGACGATCGGCGAACTCAGCCCCGCCACGGAATTTCCCATCGTAAGCCAGGCAAACATCTGCGTGCGGTTGCGTCCGGCCGAAGCTGCACCCACGAGATAGTTCGAGCTGATTGCAAGAATCATCGAGCCAAGGCCGTTGCAGATGCAGCCTGCGTAAAGCGGCCACAGTCCCCACGTTTTGCCCGAGAAGATCACCGGCAGCGCCGCCGCCGTCACAAAGAGCACCCCGGTCAGAAGTACCGGCCGATTGAAACCCGCGCGATCAATCCACCGTCCGCAGGGAATCGCCAGAAACATCGGGAAAAAGCACAGCAGCGCCATCAGAATGCCGACGTCCGAGGGAGCAGCACCGTCCGCCAGTGCATCCAGACTCACGATCACCCTCAGACTCATGAAGGTGGCGTTAAGCAGCATGGCAAAGCAGATGATGCGCAGAATCATGGCGGTGAAAACCTTCCTGGGGACGATGCAGAGCGCCTCCGACGAGAGGAGCCTCTGACGCGGAACCAACAGCGGCAAAGGCATACCCTAGCGGTTTCTTCGTAGGTATTTGTCTTGTCTCGATTCTACGCCCGAGCCTTCTGCAGCTGACGCCGAACCTATCGGATGCCCTGTACTCCAAAACACCGGGGTTATGCCCAGATCACGGTCTATATAGCGCACTTCCTATCAAAGAAGAGGATAGTGTTTATTGCGCATGGATCGGTTGCAACGGATCTTGCCGCCTGAAGTGAAGTCCGCGCCGAAGCGACGCCCTGCTGCAGCCGTCTTCCGCATCGAGCTGTGCGCAAACAAGGCAGGCATTTGAATAGAGCCTGATACAATCCCGCCAACCAATGCTGAATCATTGGTGCGGACGCTGATCCACAAAGGTTTGCCGGAAAGAACTGATGTGAGTAGTCCTCGGGAAGGGTTTTGTGACGTTACCTCGTACCGGCTAGGTTTGTCACCCTGACAAACTGAAAGAAAACACTAACAGAGACCCTGCCTGCGTTGGCAGGGTTTTTTGTATCCGGACGGTCACTGCAGCTGATTGTGCCGCAGCTTTTGAACGGCTTGCGGACGACCGACATGAATTTCTTCGTCCCCGCCGCGGTCGCGCACACCGACTCTTACCATCAGGCGGCGTTCTCGCGTGCGTACAACGACGCCGCCCTCAACATAACCTCTGATACGCAGGGACAACGCGCTGCGCAAGCACGTCGCGGAAGAACATCAGGGTTAACACCGGGAGTTCTTGAAGAAAATCCAGTTTTAAGAGAAATTTTCTCCTAAAATCGCAACAAACCATCAAAAATCAGTCGATATCCAAATTTTAGGAGAAATTTTCTCCCGAAAAAGCTAACATAAGGAACATCGGGACAATACAACCTTGGGGAGCAAAACTCTTATGCTCATCACTTTTTCTGTTGAAAACTGGCGCTGCTTCAAAGATGAAGTCACATTGAACATGACTGCCGGCCGCGAAAGACAGCATCTCGAACGGTTGCCAACCGTCAAGCCTTTTGGACTGAAGCTGCTTCCCATTTCAGCCATCTATGGTGCGAATGCTTCTGGAAAGACAAAACTAATTGAAGCTTTGGCATTTCTGCAGCAATTCGTCATCCATGGAACGCAATCGGCCGATCAAAGAATCCCTGTCCAAAGATTCAAACTGGATTCCGACTATTTGAGCAGGCCGGTGAAATTCAGTGTGGACGTGTTGATTGATGAAAAAATCTACTCGTATACAACACAAATACTGCCCGACGCCATTGTCGAGGAGAGCCTTGTCATCGAAACAGCCTCCAAATCCTTGATAGTCTTCAAACGCAATGAAAAGGGGCAAATTGTCTTTGGCAAAGGCTCCTTCTCCCCTGAAAGACTGGCTTTCATGGAATTCATTTCGCAGGCGACGCGCAAAAATCAATTATTTCTAACAACAGCCATTCAACTCGGGGCATTCGAACTTGAATCATTGTACAACTGGTTCAAAACCAAACTCATCATCCTAACTCCGACCAGTGAATATTTAGCGCTCAATCGATTTATCGATCCTTCAGACGAGCTGAACGCGCAAATGATCGACCTGATTAGAAAATTCGGCACTGGCATCGATCATTTTATTTCGCAACCAATAAACGAATCCAATCCACTTGACGCAAGATCCCTACAACTGAACATCTACAATTTGGTCAAGGACAGAATCCCGCAAAACACGCCTTCCATGCGCATCATGGATTTGTTTACGACCAAATCTGGAGATGAAACAACCATCAAAAGACTTGTCGCAATCCATAAAAACAAAAAAGAAGACGACATCTTGTTTTCCTTGCTCGAAGAATCCGACGGCACCCGACGATTGTTGGACTTAATCCCGGCGTTCGTGGAACTTCGCATGAAACAAAATTTCGTATACGTCATTGACGAACTCGACAGGAGTCTGCACACCCAGCTCCTGGAATGGCTAATCCGGTATTACCTGAATTCCTGCGGAGAAGGAAGCAGGTCCCAGCTAATCTTTACGACACACGACGTCAATCTTCTTACCCAGAATCTTTTTCGACGAGACGAGTTGTGGGGAGTACAAAAGAATTTCGCCGGCGAATCCGATCTATATTCCTTCAGAGAATTCAAAGACATTCGCCAGGACAAAGATATCCGAAAAATTTATTTGAACGGCCTCATTGGCGCTGTTCCAGACATCGGCTAAGGGAGGTCATCAAATGGCTCGAAATATTCCTCGGCTATCTCGTAAAAAACCCGCGCGATCCTTCACCAAGCAAATACACATCTATACCGAGGGCAGCGTAACGGAAGAAGAATACATTAACAACTTGAAGAAGACGATTCTCTCAGGAGCAACATCGCATCACGAGTTCAGTATAAGAGTAAAAAATTCCAACAAGAAGACATCTCCAAAAAACATTCAAAAATCCATCCGCAACGACGTTAGAAACTTCGAGGAGAAGCAATATCACGAAATTTGGGTTTTAATAGACGAGGACAACTGGCCTCAAGAAGACATAGAAAATCTCAAGCACGATACATTCATAAAGAACAAAGTTCAAACTTTTCGCGTACTCATAAGCTCACCAAAATTCGAGCTATGGCTGCTTCTTCACTTTGAAAACGGCATCAAAATTTCGAATTCAGCAGACGTTGACAGAAGACTAAAGCCTTATATTCCCGGCTATAACAAGCACTGCAGTCAAAATCTATTTAATTTGTCCAACGTAAGACTTGCAATAACAAACGCAAAGAAACTCATCCAAAACAAAAGCAACGCCTACACTGAAGCATATATTCTGTTTGAATATCTGCTGTCCCTGCAACCCCTCTAAATCAACGATTTAAATCGAACCATACCCTTGCGGCGCACGTCTTCCGGGCGCACGCTTTTTGGAAGCTCTCGACGGGCGTTCTCGTCGTTGCGGCCGACAGCAACACCCTTGTCGACATCAACTTTTCTCTCCTTCTCTCCCAACAGATCAAAGACTTCAGGAAAAAGGGCTCTGCCGGAGCATCGTTCCCCGACAAAGCCCTTCTGCGTTTTTCTCTTCAGGCCGGGCAATCTCCCAAAAGGCTGCCGCCCGAAGTACCGACTCTTTGACTAGAAGGTCATGCGTACGCCGGCGCTGAACAGGTACGGATTGTCGATGTCGCCGCCCGAGGTGCGCTCGAGTTCGCCGTAGAAGTAGGCGCTGTCGCCCAGCATGATCTGCGCACCGACGCCGTAGGTGACCCAGCCGCCGCCGAGATCCTGCGAGAGCGCCTGACGCAGGCCGTCCTTGGAGGCAGTGCCGTCGGCGTCGCCCATCCAGTCGTACGAGTACGAGAACATGCCGTAGACCGAGCCCTTCTTCTGCGGGAAGTCGTAGCCGGCACGCACGCCCACGCGCGTCACGAAGGACTGGAAGTCGTCCTGCTCAATGCGCACGTTGTTGGAGGCCGTGGCGTCGTCGCCGCCGATGAAGCCGTAGGTGAACTCGATCTGGGGTTCGACGTAGGCCGCATCACCGATGAAGCGGAACGTGTGGCCCATTTCAGCCGACAAGCTGAACGCGCTCGAGCTCGTATCGAGCGCCATGTTGCCCGCGGTGATGTCGTTCTTGAGGTAGCCGTAACGGCCGATCAAGTCAAGGAACGAACCGCCGTCGACCGTGTAGGTGCCGTAGACCGCGAGGCTGTAGCTGTCGCCGTCAGCGTCGCCGTTGCCGAGATCAGCACGCGAATCCGTGTAGGAGAACGCCGCACCGGCAATCCAGTGGTTGTTGATGCGGTAGTCGCCGCCAACCTGAATGGTGGTGTGATCCAGTTCGACCTCGTTGGCACCGCCCCACTGCGATTCACCGCCGTAGACGCGGGCCCAGGCACCGATCGTACCCTCGGAGGCGCGGATATCGCCCAGACGCTTGGTGAGGTGGTTGATCTCATTGCGCCACTGCACGAGGCTCATTGCGTTGACCGAGCTGAAGTCGGTGAGCTTGGTGTTGGCAAGTTGACTAACAGTCCCACCGGTCTCTGAAATGGCACCTTTGATATCGCCTTCTTCGACATATTTATTTACAAGAGCACCATCAGCAGACACTTTGCTGTTCAAGAATTCAATAGCGCTATCTGCACTCTCGAAATCATCAGCATTTGCTCCAGTAACGTTTACTGAAAGTTCAGTATTGGTTGCATCTTTCGCCGTTACAGTTCCGGCTACGAGTTGCCCGTCCTGCTCACCAACCTTCAACAGTACTTCACCCTTGCCTGCCAAGGTTCCAATAGCCACTGTTGATTGGGCATCTGCGACATTGAGCACACCGTTATCGAGGGTAAGCGATCCGATATTCAGTTCCTTGCTAGAACCCGCTGTGCTCGTAGTCTCCTGAACATTAACTGAAGCTCCATTGCTCGCTTCAACATTGTTGACAAAACTACTTCCCGTAACATTCCATTGGGCACCGTCACTCAGATTGACAGCAAACTTCGTGACATTCCCGTGATAGCTGTTTCCATTATCAATATCAACAACTTCAATCATCTCTCCAGAATCACCCGGGAAAGTCTGGTAAGCACGCCCGTTCCACTTTGAATCTACCCCAGATAAATTCAAATTAACTTCAGCATCTATGAGTGCACCACTCTCATCCGTGTTACCCGGGGCTTTTGTCGTCATAAAAGCAACGTCACCATTAATGACAGTCTTGCAGGTCGAACATGCCGTATTGATATTGACCAAGGAATTTCCTCGAGCAACAATGGCAACCTCAGAATTAATTTCAGTGTTTCCTACAATATCAACACTAGAATTAGAATACGCGAGGATACCCTGTGATGCATCGATCTTAAAATTTTCAGCATTCACAGTGAGTTGTGCAGCACCCGCTGGACGTTCAGCACTCTCTGTATTATTCTGCATCCAAATACCAACGCCATTAACAGCATTAATTACGATATTTTTTCCATTAATTTCGGCATTAGGCCCAACGTTAGAATCCTTTCCACGCTCAAGGTAAATTGCAGCACCATCAGTTCCGGTAGATGAGATATTAACACTGTCCGTATTTTCATCGCCGATCACTAAGGTACTAGAACCAGGTTCTGATATAGTGATCAAGGTTACTGTATTACGTTCGGACTTCTCCGCCCCGTCCAAAGGCGAGTTGCTCAAGCTTATATTCTTCGCCAAGATACTAACATCCGAATCTGAGGCATACACAGCGGAGTTGCCCGACCAAATTTCAACAGAATTTGTCTTATCCGATCCAATCTCTATCGTGCTAAAATTTTCCGCCTTGACGCCTCTCGAAGATTCGTTTCCCTGGATAAAAATATCCTTCGCACCAAGATTAATTAACGAACTACCTTGAGACGAAATAGCGGCCGTACTATCATACGGATCTTGAATATTTATCTTTTCTGTATTTTCGCCCCCAATCATAATTACACCATTCTGGGCACCTACAGCCATTGTATTTTTCTTATTAGCAATGATATTGATTGATGTTCCAGCTATTTTTGCAGAATACTTCTCGTCCGGAAAAACGCCGCCCATAACAAAAATTTGCTCAATCTCATCTTCGGGCGTCACTTCTGTGTCAACATTTCCGTTAGTTGAATTAGCAAAAAAAGACAGCGGAGCGCTCTGCGCATAAATAGGGAAAGAAAGGAAAATAGCTGTAGAAATGACAGACAATGTATTTAATTTCATCATAATCAAACCCCTTGTTGATTGGTAGCGAGACCTCAAAGTCGTTCATAATGGACTGAACCTCTGAATTGCTCTCGTCAATGTACCCCGAAACTCATATCACCGTTGAGGTGAATGGTTCCGCTAAACCCGCTCCAG
>ENA-UOJV01000509-UOJV01000509.1-human-gut-metagenome-genome-assembly--contig:-C82-NODE-509-length-57316-cov-38.726096_pt1 | contig 57316 bp, 49 predicted proteins | sample MGYA00242356_ERZ723903 | MGnify/ENA metagenome assembly ERZ723903
CTATGTCGTAAAAGCGCGTCAGGTCGACATAGCGCTCGCTCGCGACCGTGTAGGTTGGCTCAAGCACATGGGGGCTGGTGCCGTCGACAACGGCGGTGTTCCGGTCCAAAAAGATCGCGCCGTCGAGCGAATCGGGGTCGCCCGAGCAGTTGATGTACACGACGCGCTCGCCTGCGCGCTCCATCGCCTCGCCCATGCGCCGCATAAAGGTCGACTTGCCGCAGCCGGGACCGCCCTTCAGGATGAGCAGATCGTCGAATCGACCGTTCAGCATTTGGTCGTAGAGCGAATAAAAGCCCTCGCCGCTGTTCGCGCCGAGGAAAAAGTACACCGGTTTCATAGCGTTCCCTCCAAAATCAGGCTTTTCGTTCTCAGCTTATGCAAAAGCACCTGTCCCCGCTTCCCTTTTGCGAAAAATATGCTATGCTTTTTTCGGCCGTTCCCTGCGGCAAGGTACTGCTCGGTTGGACGCACGAACGCGGTGCCGCCTATTTTTTGCTTAACTGCGATACCGCGCCGCGCGAGCGCTTCCGGAGCCGGCTCGGTTTTGTACCGAACGGACGCGACGAGCAGGGCGAATGCCTGATGCTGCGCCCGCCGGAGGAGTCCGGGTCCGTCACCGCGCAAAAATCGTTCTCCGGCGCTGATAACTGACCGCTAAGGAAAAGGCTCTGTTTGGAAAAACCAAACAGAGCCTTCTTATGTAGCAACTTACGCTGTGAAGATCTTGTCCTCTGCCCTGCGCGTATAGTCGCGCTCGAGCATCGCGCGATGCGACAGGAACGCCGGATCGTCGAAGTACTTCGCCCCCATCGGGCAGTTGCGCACGCAGGAGTGACACTTGATGCACACGCCCGTGACCTCGCTGACGTCATCGGGGTTAATGGACCCCATCGGGCAGAGCGATGCGCACACGCCGCAGCGGATGCACTTGTCCGGGTCCGTCTTGGGCTTCGCCTTTAAGAATACCTTCGGCTCGCCGTCGAGACCCAGCGGGCGATAATACGGCGCGTCGGCGTCGCCGTCGACCGTGACGGGCGCGGGATACTGCGTCATCTTCACGATGCGGCCCACGACCGCGGAGCCGAGCCTGGCAAGCTCGGCCATGTCGTCGGAGTCGGGGCGGCCGTCAGCCAGCGCATCGGTAAAGGCATGGCGGCAGGCAAACGCGCCCGCGCCGATGGTGTGGAAGCCGTCAGATTCCAGGCAGGCGCAGAGTTCGGCCAGAGAATTGTCGAAGCTGCGGTTGCCGAACGTCACGACCGGCACGGCGAGCGCACCATTTCCGGCAAAGCCGGTCTTCACGAACTCGAGCAACTTGTTCGGGAGCTTGCCCGCGTAAGTCGGCATCCCGAAGATGACAAGGTCGCCTTCGGCAAACTCGTATTTTTCCTCCCGCGCGGCGGGGAGGGTAAAGTCGCGCACCTCGAGCGGGACCTCAAAGCTGACGGCGAGCGCGTTGGCAAGGGTCGTGGTCACTTTTCTTGTGTTGCCGGTGGCGCTGAAATAGACTGCGTAGACCTGAGAAATGTTCATGGCGGCTGCCTTCTTTCTTGATGATGCGGGCGCGGCCCGGATGTTACAGGGAAAAATCCTCGGAGGAATACTTATCGTTCAGCGTGGCGGGACGGGGCGGCACACGCTTGAGCGGATCATAGCAGAAGTGGCGGCAGTGGTCGGCAGAGTCGACAACGCCGCGGCGGGAACAGACGACCTGCCCGTCGCTGATGACGCTGCCGCTCTTGCAGTAGGCGCAATGCTTTTCAATGTCCTTGCGAAACAGATGGAACACGGTCTCTCTCCCCCTTTTTGCTCTTACAGGCTGCGGACGACGAGTTTGCCATCCTCCATCGCGGCGTGGAGCTGCGTGACAGGATGCTCATAGGAATCAATGATCTGGCTCGCCATTTCATCCTCCAGCTCCTTCTGGATGGTGCGGCGCAGGTTGCGCGCGCCGTAGGTCGCGGAGTAGGACTTCTTGACGAGGTAGTCCTCAACATCCTCGTCCCACGTAAAGTGCAGGCCCTTATCCTCAAGGCTCTGCTGAAGTTCCGCAAGCATGATGCGGGCAATACCGGCAAAGTTCTGCTCATCAAGACGGTTGAAGCAGATGACCTCGTCCACACGATTCAGAAATTCGGGGCGCAGGAACTCGCCGAGCGCCTTCATAGCGCGGTCGCGATTCTGCTCGTTCATCGTGTGGCCGAAGCCGACGGTACCCTCCTTGCGCTCGGAGCCCGCGTTGGACGTCATCACGATGACCGTGTTTTCAAAATTGACCTTGCGGCCATGGGAATCGGTGACCTCGCCGTCGTCGAGGATCTGCAGCAGGACGTTCATCACATCGGGATGCGCCTTTTCGATCTCGTCGAAGAGGATGACAGCGTAGGGCTTGCGGCGGATCTTTTCAGTGAGCTGACCGGCCTCGTCATAGCCGACATAGCCCGGAGGCGAGCCGACGATGCGGGAGACCGAGTGCTTTTCCATGAACTCGGACATATCGAGGCGGATGAGCGCGTCGGGCGAGTTGAAGAGGTCCTGTGCGAGCTGCTTGACGAGCTCCGTCTTGCCGACGCCCGTAGGACCGACGAAGATAAAGCTCACCGGCTTGTGCTTGGGCGAGATACCCACGCGGTTGCGGCGGATGGCCGCGGCGACCGATTCGATGGCCTCGTCCTGACCGACGATATGCTCTTTGAGGCGCTTGTCGAGCTCGCTCAGGCGGCGGAACTCATCCTCGCGGATGCGCGAGGCGGGGATCTTCGTCCACAGCTCGATCACGCGGGCAAGGTTGTCCATTGTGAGTTGCGGGTCGCCCTGCGCGCAAAGCGCGTCGAGCTCGTTCTGCGCCTTCATCTCAAGGCTCTTGAGCTCGGCCAGGCGCTCGAAATCCGGCTCCTCCGCGCCCTGCAGGAGCTCACGCTCCTTGTCATAGTCCTCGATCTCGCGGCGCAGCTCCATGCGGCGGTTGATGTTCTTATCGTGCAGGTTGAGATCCGAGCACGCCTCGTCGATGAGGTCGATGGCCTTATCGGGCAGGAAGCGATCGGTGATGTAGCGCTCGGACAGCAGCACTGCCTGACGCAGGATGCCCTCGGGGATTTTGACGCCATGATACTGCTCGTAATAGTGGGCGATGCCCTTCAAAATCTTGAGCGTATCCTCCATATTCGGCTCGTTGACCGTGACCGGCTGGAAGCGGCGCTCGAGCGCGGTGTCCTTCTCGATGTGCTTGCGGTACTCGGTGAAGGTCGTCGCGCCGATGACCTGAATTTCCCCGCGGGAGAGCGCGGGCTTTAAGATGTTGGCGGCGTTCATGCTGCCCTCGGCATCGCCCGCGCCGACAATGTTGTGCACCTCGTCGATGACCAAGATGACATTGCCCAGCTTGCGGATCTCTTCAATGAGGCCCTTCATGCGGCTTTCGAACTGGCCGCGAAACTGCGTGCCCGCGACAAGCGCCGTCAGGTCAAGAAGATAGACCTCCTTGCTTCTGAGCTTAAAGGGCACCTCGCCCGCGACGATGCGCTGGGCAAGTCCCTCGGCAATGGCGGTCTTGCCGACGCCCGGCTCGCCGATGAGACAGGGGTTGTTCTTCTGGCGGCGGTTTAATATCTGGATGACGCGCTCGATCTCCTCCTCGCGGCCGACGACCGCGTCGAGCTTGCCGTCACGCGCGCGCTGGGAGAGGTTGATGCAGTAGGAGTCGAGGAACTTGTGCTTGCTCCCCTTTTCGACCTTTTTATTGCTGCGCGGGCTCTGCGTCTGCTCGGCGTCGCCGCCCGGCGTGTCGTTCGCGGCAGGGCTGCCGCCGAAGAAGCGGCTCAGGAACGGGAAGGTCGCGGTCTTGCCGTCCTCGTCCTCGTTGCCTAAATCGGGATCATCGGCATCGGTCAAGCCCTCGAGATTCTCCGCGCCGCCAAAGGCACCCATCATCTCGTTGGAGATATTGTCAAGGTCCTCATCCGTGATCCCCATGCGGCGCATCATCTCGTCCACCTGCGGGAGTCCGAGGTTTTTCGCGCATTTGAGGCAAAGTCCTTCGTTGATGTTCTGCCCGTTTTCCTGACGGGTGATGAACACAACGGCGATATTCTTTTTACATCTGGAACAAAGTTGGGGCTGCATAGTATTTCCTCCTTGGGGGTAAAAATCAGGGTAACAGCGCGGCGGCAACGCCGCGCGGGGTATGGCTCATAAAAAATGCCAAGAGGTACGTGCCCTCATACTCAGAGAAAGCGCCGATCCCGAGCTTTGGCGCAAGGTCACAGACGAGAAACAGCAGCAGTGCGCTCTCAATGAGGCCCAGCGCGCCGCCGCCAAGGGTATTGAGGGCGTTCAGCACTGGCAAGTCTAACACCTTGTCAACGCCTGCTGTAACAAGGCGGAGCATCAGCGCAAGTATCAGGAAGCACAGCACAAACACGAGCGTTCGCACCACGCTGCCGAGCAGCGTCCGCACGGCGGCAAGCGCCGCGTCGCGCGCGGCATTGCGCAGCGACTGCCGCACCGCACCGTCAAGGTCAAAGCGCAGCAGCCTTTTGAGCAAGCCCGTCACCGCGAGCGGGGCGTCATCCTGCGGAGCATCCCCCGCGTCCTGTGCAGGAGCGTTGTCCGCCGTTTCACCCGCGGCGGCATTCTCCGAAGGAGTCTCCCCCCCGAGCTGCGGCGCCTCGCCCTTCGTCGTTTCGTCCGAAGCGGCAAACCATTCCTCCACGCTCTTTTCCGCGCGCGGCATCAGCGCGTTCGTCACAGGCTCGGTGAGAAGATCTGTCAGCAGCGACGCGCCGACGAGCGCGATGACGATGGCGGCAAGCGCCATCAGGCTGCGGAACAGTCCTCTCTTCGCGCCGAACACCGCACCGAGCACCAGCACGAGCGCAAAGGCCAAATCAATAATAAGCTTATTATCCATGTTTTTCTCGTTTCATTCAATGCACAAATTGTAACATTTTTAGCGTTTTGCAGAAATTACGGAATATAAAGCCAGGCGGACGACGAGCCGACGAGCACCGCCGTGCCGTCCGCGCGCATGAGGACCGAGCGGGCGTACTCCGTGCCGTCGAGCCGGGCGTATTCCTCGAGCTGCGGCGTGTAGATGACAAGGCTATCGCTGTAGAGCACCGCGATGTATTTGCCCGCGGCAGACATCGAAAGCACCTCGCCGCTCGTGTCGAGACTTGCGAGCGCGCTGCCGTCCTGCGAGACGGTGACGAGCTTCATCGTGCTGCCGGAGCGGTATCGGCTCAGCAGCAGCGCGGCGAAATTCTCGCCATTCAAACTCTGGCCGCGCAAATACGGATATTCATAGCGATAGCTGCCCGAAAGCGCGCCGTCGGTGCCGAAAAATGTCAGCCCTTCGTCCGTCAGGCACGCGAGCGTGCCTGCAACGCTTCCGGTCGAAAGGAGCAGCGAGCCTGTGAGCGTGTTGACCGCTGCGGGCTGGTCGCTGCCAATCGAATAAACGCTCACCGTGTCGGCAAACGCGCCGCCCGATTCGCTGAGGGTCACGGCGGCCATATGCTTGCAGTCGCGCAGCACCGTCGCGTCGATGACATAGTGCTCGGAGGAGTTGAAGGCCAGGACCTTCTCGCCCGAGGCGTCGTACATCGTGACAGCGGACTTGTAGCCGCTCTTTTCCGCGTTGAGCGCCATATAGTCGGACGAGTTGAGCGAAACAGACAGGATGCCGCCGCTGCACTCGCTGCTCATATCGCGCACCAGGCCGCTCGCAGAGAAGATGAGCAGCGACTGTCCGCCGATATCGTAGACCGCGGCAGTCTGCCCGCCGACGGCGATGGCCGGCGTCGTGAGCTTCACATTCTCGCTGCAAACAACGCTGCCGTCGCTTGCGAGCACGGAGACATTCGTCGTGGAGGCGACAATCAGGTGGTCGCCGAGCAGCGCGAAGGTATTGCTGCGGTCGTTGCTGAAGGAATAGAGCTCAGCCTTGCCCTGCTCATCCTGCTGCACCTTATTGTAGGAAAACAGGCGGCGGACACTGTCGAGACTGCTGAGATCCTTCCATGCCGCAGCAATGACCACCGCCAGTACGACCACGAGCGCGAGCACGACGGTAAGCACCCGCTTGCCGCTGCTGCGGCGCGGCGCGGCCTGCGAGCGTCGGATCTCCTCGCGGATATTCTCTTCTTCTCTGCGGTCAGTCATTGAGCCGTTCATCCTCATACCATAGTCTTGTCATATACAGTCCGCCGGGCGGCACCGTGGGGCCGGCCAGCGAGCGGTCGCCGGAGGCGAGGATCTCCGGAATGTCCTCCGGCGTGAGCTTACCCTCGGCGGCGTAGAGCACGGTGCCGGTGATGGCCCGTACCATGTTATACAGAAATCCGTCCGCGCAGACCTTGAGCTCCAGAAGATCACCCGAGCGCGACACACGGCAGTAATGCACGGTGCGCACGGTCGTCTTCGTCTCCGTGCCGACAGAGCGGACGGCGCGGAAGTCGTGCGTGCCCTCGAAGGCGCGCGCCGCGCGGTCCATCACCTCTTCGTCAAGGTGCTTGGGGTAAAAATAGGCCCGATTCACATAGAACGGATTTTTGATGCGGGAGTTGAAAATGCGATAGGTGTATTCCTTTTTCTGGCACGAGAGGATGGCATTGAAATCCTCCGCCACCTCGAGCGCCTCGCGCACGACGATATCCTCGGGCGTGTGCGTATTGATGGCAAACGGCAGCCGCTCGACCGGGATGCGGGAATCCGTGTGGAAATTCGCAATATAGCGCTCGGCGTGCACGCCGGCGTCCGTGCGGCCGCAGCCGACGAGCTTGACGCTCTCGCCGCAGACCTTCGAAAGTCCCTTTTCCATCGTCTCGCAGACACTGGAAACGGTCTTCTGCACCTGCCAGCCGTGGTAGGCTGTGCCGTTATACATAAGCTTGAGGGCGATGTTTCGCATAAAAGCGTTCCTTCCTTCTCAGCGCAGCACGATGACCACGACTACGAGCGCGAGGTAATAGCCAAGCACCAGGTAGTCGCGCGTCTGATAGCGCAGCACGTTGAGCTTCGTGCGGCCCTCGCCGCCGTGGTAGCAGCGGCATTCCATGGCCGTTGCCAGCTCGTCGGCGCGGCGGAACGCGCTGACAAAGAGCGGCACGAGCAGCGGCACGAGCGCTTTGGCGCGCTGCATGAGGCTGCCGGTCTCAAAGTCGGCGCCGCGCGCCTTCTGCGCGGACATGATCTTATCCGTCTCCTCGATGAGCGTGGGGATGAAGCGCAGCGCGATGGACATCATCATCGCAAGCTCGTGCACGGGGAGCTTGATGGCCTTGAGGGGCCCCAGCAGGCTCTCCAGTCCGTCCGTCAGGCGGATGGGAGAGGTCGTATACGTGAGCAGGAACGTGCCCATGATGAGCAGCGTGATGCGCAGCATCATCGTGATGGCGGCGCGCACGCCCTCGATGGTCATGCGGAAGATCCACCAGTGGAAGATCTCCGTGCCGGGCGTGTAGAAGAGATTCAACAGCGCTGTAAAGGCGATGATGAACAAAACCGGCTTCAAACCCTTGAAGAGCGCCTTTGCGCCCACGTGCGAGATGCGCACGGCGACCACGAGCGTCAGAATGAGCAGGCCGTAGGCGATAAAGCTCTTCGCGGTGAAGAGCGCCACGACATAGAGCACCGTGACAAGAAGCTTCGTGCGCGGGTCGAGCCTGTGGGCGAGCGTATCGCCCGGGAAATACTGTCCCAGCGTGATATCCTTCAGCATTTCCTGCCGCCCCCCTTCTTCAGCGCGATAAGCTCCGCGCTCAGCTCATCGACGGTGTAAACGTCGGGCGAGATGGCGAGGCCCTTTTCGCGCAGCTTCATAGCGACGCGCGTGACCTGCGGCACGTCGAGTCCCGCGCTCATCAGCTCGCTGCCGCGGGCGAAGACCTCGCGCGGCGTGCCGCTCATCAGCACGTGACTGTCCGAAAGGACGATGATGCGATCGACATTTTTCGCGATCTCCTCCATGCTGTGGCTCACGAGCACGACGGTCGTGCCGCGCTCGCGGTGGAATTCGCGGATGTTTGCAAGCAGACTCTCTCTGCCCTGCGGGTCAAGGCCCGCGCTCGGCTCGTCGAGCACGAGCACCTCGGGCTCCATCGCGATGACGCCCGCAATGGCCACGCGGCGCTTCTGTCCGCCGGAGAGGGCAAAGGGAGACTTTTCCAGCATCTCCTCCGAAAGGCCTGCAAAGCGCGCGGCTTCGCGCACGCGGCGGTCGATCTCGTCCTTCGAAAGCCCCATGTTCGTCGGGCCGAAGGCGATATCGCGGTAGACCGTTTCTTCAAAGAGCTGATACTCCGGATACTGGAACACAAGCCCCACGCGGAAGCGGACGTCTCGGATCTTCTTGGGGTCCGCCCAGATATCCTCACCGCCGAGCAGAATGCGGCCGGAGGTCGGCTTGAGCAGGCCGTTCAAATGCTGGATCAGCGTAGACTTACCGCTGCCCGTGTGACCGATGATGCCCAAAAATTCGCCGCGGCGGATCGCCAGCGACATATCCTGCACCGCACTGCGGCAGAAGGGCGTGCCCTCGCCATAGGTGTGCGTCAGGTTTTCTACACGAATGATCTCTTCCAAGGTTACAGTCCTCTTAGGTAAAATTTTTCACGATGGCGTCCGCGCATTCCTCCACGGTGATGGCGTCCACGGGGACGTCCATCCCCGCCTCGCGCAGGGAAAAGAGCAGCGAGACCGTATCGGGCACGGCAAGGCCGATGTCCTCCAGCTCTTTTTTACGGGTGAAGACCTCGCGCGGCTTTCCGTCCATGACGACGAGGCCGTCGTTCATCACGATCACGCGGTCGGCGTGCTCGGCCTCGTTCATGTGGTGGGTGATGAGGACGACCGTGATCCCCTGCTCGCGGTTGAGCCTTTCCACGGCCGCGAGCACCTCGCGGCGGCCAACGGGGTCGAGCATGGCGGTCGCCTCGTCGAGCACGATGCACTCGGGCTTCATCGCCAGCACGCCCGCGATGGCGATGCGCTGCTTCTGTCCGCCGGAAAGGAGATGCGGCGCGTGCTTGACGTACTGCGTCATGCCGACGGCCTCGAGCGCGTCGTCCACCCGCTTTCTGATCTCGTCGCTCGGCACGCCCAGATTCTCCGGTGCGAACGCGACGTCCTCCTCGACGACATTTGCCACGATCTGGTTGTCGGGATTCTGGAACACCATGCCGACGCGCCTGCGGATCTCGAGCAGGAGCACTTCATCCGAGGTGTCCATCCCCTCGACATACACCTTGCCGCCGCTGGGCAGCAGCACCGCGTTGAAGGTCTTGGCGAGCGTCGATTTGCCGCTGCCGTTGTGTCCGAGCACCACGACAAAGCTGCCGCGCTCGATCTCCACATCCACGCCGCGCAGTGCGCGGGTGTTGCCCTCCCCTTCCGCGCCGGGATAGGTGAAGGCGAGGTTTTGGGTCTTTATCATTTCCATATCGGTGTGTTTCCTTTTGTTTATTCGCTGAACCAGCGACCCGTTGCGCCGCAGGGCAGCGCAAGCCCCGTTTCCATCACGGGAAGGCCGAGCTCATCCCACGTGACCTTGCCGCCGTACTTTTCCGCGACGAGCAGATGCAGGATGTAGCCGAGCACGGACGGCGCAAGGCCCGTTGTATACGAATTGATGATGACAAAAAGCGGCTTGTCCGAAAGGACCTGCGCGCAGAGCTTGACAAAGGGGAACAGATTGTCCTCCAGCTTCCAGACCTCGCCGCCGGGACCGCGCCCGTAGCTCGGAGGGTCCATGATGATGGCGTCGTACGACTTGCCGCGGCGGATCTCACGCTCGACAAATTTTGCGCAGTCGTCGATGATCCAGCGCACGGGCGCCTCGCCAAGTCCGCTGACGCGCGCGTTCTCGCGCGCCCAGTTGACCATGCCCTTCGCCGCGTCCACATGGCAGACCTGCGCGCCCGCCGCCGCGCACGCGACCGTCGCGCCGCCGGTGTAGGCGAAGAGATTCAGCACGCGGATGGGGCGCCCCGCGTTTTCGATCTTCTCGCGCGCAAAATCCCAGTTCACGGCCTGCTCGGGGAAGAGGCCCGTGTGCTTGAAGTTCATGGGCTTGACCTGAAAGGTGAGGTCCTTATATTTCACCTGCCAGGATTCGGGGAGCTTGTCCTTATCCCAGTGTCCGCCGCCGGAGGACGAGCGGTAGTAGCGGCCCTGCGCGCTGCGCCAGCCGCGGTTTGTGTGCGGCGTCTCCCATATCGCCTGCGGGTCAGGCCGCACCAGGATTTGCTTTCCCCAGCGCTCCAGCTTTTCTCCGCCGCCGCAGTCCAGCAGTTCGTAATCTTCCCATCCGTCCGCGATCCACATATCGTATCTCCTTCGCCGCAAGGCATAGTAGTTCATAATAATCGTGTTATTATACTACGTCCGCGCGGCGATAGTCAATGTATAAATCGTAAACGATCCTGCGCCATTCGCTTAATTTTCTTTTCCCGTGGACTTTGCCGCGCGCTTGTGGTATGCTGGCAGAAACGACACAAGGAAAGCTGGTCTTTTTTGATGGATAAACTGCTGCTGCACTCCTGCTGCGCCCCCTGCTCGGTCTACTGCGTGGACACGCTGCGCGCCGACGGCATCGAGCCCACCTCCCTCTGGTTCAACCCCAACATCCACCCCTGGACAGAGTACGACGCGCGCCGCCGCACGCTGCTTGAATACGGGGAAAAGGAGCACGTGACCGTGCACATTTTAGAGGATTACGGCCTGCGCGATTTTGTCCGCGCCGTGAGCGCGGATATCGACCACCGCTGCGCGCACTGCTACACCATCCGCCTCGGCACGGCTGCCAAATACGCCGCCGACCACGGCTACGACGCCTTCACCTCGTCGCTTCTCATTTCTCCGTATCAAAACCACGAGCTCTTAAAGGCCGTGGGCGAGACGATGGGCAAAAAGTACGGTATTGCATTCTACTACCGCGACTTCCGCCCCGGCTTCCGCGAGGGGCAGAACAAGGCGCGCGAGATGGGCCTCTATATGCAGAAATACTGCGGCTGCATCTTCTCTGAGGAGGACCGCTATGCCTCCAAAATCGAAAAGGCAAAAAAGCGCTACACCGAAGAATAAAAAGCATCAAACGCCCCGCCGGGAAAACCGGTGGGGCGTTTTTTTATCGGATGAGGGCGCTGTGCGCCAGACGCAGGGCGCGGTCCGCGTCAGCGCGCAGGACGTAAACGCTCAAAAAGCGTTCCCCGCCGGCGACGGCATAGACACTCACGCCGCCGCGTTCAAGCGCAGTGACGACGGCGCGCTCACGCTCGACACTCGGCAGCGCGTCACCGACGGCGGTGATGGCCGCAAGCTGCGATGCTTCGCTCTTTTTCTGTGTCACGCCAACGACCTGCGCCGCGTCCCCTCGCTCGCAGACGACGCTTCCCCTGCTCCCCGCCTCGCACGACTTCACCGTGACCGGCACGCCGCTCTGCTGCGCCAGCGCCACGCTGCGGTCATGCAGCACCTGCGCCCCCTTCTGCGCGAGCAGCAGCATATCGTCGTAGGAGATGCGCTCGCGGCGCACCGCATCGGGGCAGACACGCGGGTCGGAGGAAAAGATACCGTCCACATCGGTGTAGATGATGAGCTCATCGGCGCGCAGCGCCGCGGCGAGCGCCACCGCGCTCGTATCCGAGCCGCCGCGTCCGAGCGTCGTGACGTCGCCATTTTCGTCGACGCCCTGAAAGCCCGTCACGACCGCAACGCGCCCCGCGTCCAGCTCCCGCCGGATGCGCGCGGTATCGATCATTTCGATCTGCGCGTCGCCGTGCGCGCCGTCCGTTTCAATGGGCACCTGCCACGCGCTGAGCGAAACGGCATCCACTCCCAGCGTTTGAAGCGCCAGCGCGCCGAGCGCCGCGCTCACCTGCTCGCCCGATGCAAGCAGCGCATCCATCTCGCGTCCGTCGGGCGAAGGCGTCAGTTCGAGCGCTTTTTTGAGCAGCGTATCGGTCGTATCTCCCTGCGCCGAGAGAACGACGACCACGTCGTTTCCCTCGGCCCGGCGCTCTCTTGCGATATGTGCCATGCGCAGCAAGTGCTCCGTGTCGCGCACCGAGCTGCCGCCGAATTTCTGCACGATCAGGCTCATTTGCACCACTTCCAACAAAAAAAATGGACCGGCAGGCTACCTTTGCGGCAGCCGCCAATCCATCGTATGAAGGCAGGTGAGATGCGGTGTCTCAGGCCGCCAGAATATCGAAGCGGACGACCCCCTCGAGCGCGGAGGCCGTGGCCATCATCTCCTCGATCGACTCCTGCATCTCGGACGTTTCCGCCGAGATGGTCACCGCCGCGCAGCCGTTGGTCGGAATGCTCTGGTTGATCGTGAGAATATTCGCGCCCGATTCGGCAAAGATAGAAAGGACGTTGGACAATACGCCCGGATTGTTCTTGAGCATGGCGTAAAACGTGATGATGCGGCCCGTCTTCATGTCGTTGAAGGGGCGCACCGCGTCGCGGTACTTATAAAAGGCGCTGCGGCTGATGCCGACGGCGCGGGCAGCATCACCCGCCGTGCGCACCTCGCCGGACTGGAGCATCCGCTTGGCTTCCGCCACCTTGATGAAAATCTCGGGCAGCGCTTCGGCCGAGACCAGATAAAATTTCGTCGCTGACGTCATAAGCTCTGTTTCTCCTTCACGGTCATTTGTCTTTATTTGGTGTTTATTTTAGCACACAGCCATAAAGAATGCAACTGTTTTTTCTATCGGGAGGTGGTTCTGCTTGCATGAGGAAGCCCTGCGCCGTTTTTTGCTTTTTGCCCTTTCCGCCGCGGCATCAGCGGGCATTTTTTATCTTTCGTTCCGCTTTCTTCTGCCCTGGTCCCTCCCGTTTCTGCTGGCGCTGCTCATTGCGGCGCTGCTTGAGCCCATCGTGCTGCACCTGCAGCGCGCTCTCCGCTTCCGGCGCGGCTTTTCCGCGCTCCTGCTGACGCTGACGCTTCTCTTCCTGCTCGGCGGGCTCCTCTCGCTTCTCGGGACGACACTCCTGTCGCAGCTAAATGCACTGCTTGCCGCCGCGCCCGCGTTTTTCGACGCACTGCCCGAGGCGGCGGATGGGCTCCTCGCCCGGCTCGAGGGCTCCGGTGCGCCGGACTCGGCATGGCTCAGCCGATATCTGCGAGAGCAGCTGATGCAGACCGTGACCGACATGGACAGCATCCTGCGCTCCCTCTCCGCTCGGGCCGTCGCCGCGCTCACAGCCGCCGCAGCAGCGCTGCCGGGCAGCGTGCTCGCCATCGCGACCTGCGTGCTTGCGGTCTACTTCACCTCCGCGTCTTATCCAGAGCTCTGCGCGGCGGCGCTGTGCCTGGTGCCGCCGGAGCAGATGCAGCGCCTGCGGCGCTTCCGCGCGGGCGTGATCTCCTCGCTCGCGCGGTGGCTGCGCGCACAGGCGACGCTCTCGTGCATCACTTTTTTCGAGCTGCTGCTCGGTTTTTTTCTCATGCGTCAGAGCTACGCACTGCTGTTCGCCTTTCTCATCACACTGCTCGACGCGCTGCCGGTCTTCGGCACGGGCACGGCGCTCGTGCCGTGGGCGATCTTCACGCTGCTGTTTGGCTTTCCGCCCAAGGCCATCGTGCTCCTTGCGCTCTACCTCTGCACACTCATTACGCGCAACACGCTCGAGCCAAAGCTCATCTCCGCGCAGGCAGGGCTGCCGCCGGTCGCGTCGCTTTTTGCGATGTACCTTGGCTACTGCACGTTCGGTGTTGCGGGGATGGTGCTCTTCCCCTTCTTTCTCCTGCTGCTCTCGCAGATGCTTGAAACCCCCGAAAGCAAAATTACTTGACAGATATTGACCGGACGAAAAAAGGACGGCCGAAGCCGTCCTTTTTCACTTATCGTCTGCCGCTGGTCGAACCGTTGCTGAGCAGCCAGTTGAGGAACTGGCCATTGTCGCCGGTGGTTTCCCCTCCGGCACTGTCGCCCGCCGTACCGGTGCCGTCAGACGGCGTCTGCGCGCCGCTGTCGCCGCCTGTATTGTCTCCGCCGGTGGCATCGCCGCTGCCGTCATCCGGTGCGTCCGGGTCCGGCGTGGGCTCCGGCGGTGTCGTGTGCGTGGTGCACATGCCGCTGTACATCAGATCGCTGTATAGCTGCACGGTGCCGCTGTTTGTGTGCACCGGCGTACCTGCGGGAATAGCGGTGATGAGCCCCTCCTCGAGCTGGGCCTGATACGTCGCCTGGAGCGATGCGCTCAGCGGCGTTGTAAGCAGGTCGCGCTTATAGCCCCAGCCCGCGCTCACGTTCGGCTGACTCAGATCGAGCACATAGCTCGTCGTGACATTCGGGCAATAGTCCGAGGCAAGCATACCGGAATCTGCGCAGACGGTCACGGCGATATGGCCGTCGCAGCTCAGCGTGGGGGCGCTGCCGCTCGCGACCTTCACGGTCTGCGACGGGCAACCCGCGGAGGCGAGAAGCCCCGTCTGCGTGCAGACGGTCACGCTGACCATCCCGTCACTGCTGACGTCGAAGTCCTTGTTGGGAAGACCCGCGTGGACCTTGCTCATAAACGTCTTCCACAGCGTGGCCGCGGGGTTGCCGCTCGCCACGATGCGCGTCGGCGTGTCGTAGCCGACCCAGACCGCCGCCGTGTAATACGGCGTGTAACCGACAAAGTAACGGTCGTTGTTGCTGTTGGTCGAGCCGGTCTTACCAGCGATGGTCATGCCCGAGAAGTTTGCACCCGTACCGGTACCGTTGCGCACAACGTTCTTCAGAAGCTCGTTCATCGCATAGGCGGTGCTTTCCTTCATCGCAACGTGGGATTCGCTCTTGTTTTCCAGAATGACGTTGCCGTTGTGGTCGCGCACCTCGGTGTACGTCCTCGGCGTGGTGTAAACGCCGCCGTTGGCAAACGAGGCGTAGGCCGCGGCCATTTCACGCGTGGTCACGCCCTTGGAAAGGCCACCGAGCGCCAGCGCGCCCGCCGCCGTCATATCGTCGTTCGTCAGCGTCGTAAAGCCGAGATTCTCGGTCATAAAGGCGTAGGACGCGGGCAGCGTCAGCTTGATGGCCGTGCGCACCGCCGTGGGGTTGGACGAATTGCGGATGGCGTCCTGCAGCGTCATGATGCTGCGGTAGCCCGAGTAGGCGTTCACCGGCCAGGCGCTGCCGTTGAGCATCTCAACGGGATAGTCGTCGATCACGCTCGCAGGCGTGATGACGCCGGCGTCCAGCGCGGGCGCGTAAACGCTCAGAGGCTTGATGGCCGAGCCGCACTGACGCACAACCGTCGAATAATCGAGCAGGAAGCGGCCCTCGCGCTCGCCCACGCGCCCCGCGACGGCCACGATGTTGCCCGTCGAATTGTCGATGATCGTCGCGCCGGACTGGAGCTGCTGGCCCTTGGAGGACGTGTAGTTCAGGTTATTGCGGTCGGCATAGACGCTCTCGACGATGGACTGGATCTCGGGATCGACCGTGCAGTAGATAGAGTAGCCGCCGGTGTAGAGCATATCCTTCGCCGTTTCTTCGTTGTAACCGAACTGCTCGTGCATATCGGCAACGATGTCGTTGAACATACGCTCGACAAAGTAGGAGTCATACTCCGTGCTCGAGGCGGTATCCACCCTGCTTGCAACCCCCGCAGAAGGAACAAAGCCCGGGTCCCAAGAGAAAACGAGCGGCTCGACCTTTGCCTGCTCGTACTCCTCGTCGCTGATCTTGCCGAGCTCGTGCATCTTATAGAGCACCGTGAGTTGGCGCTCCTTGTTCTGCTCGCGGTACCAGTCGCCGCGCGCAGGGTCATATTTATAGGGGAACTGCGTGATGCCGACGATGGACGCGGCCTCGGCGATCGTCAGCTCGCCGACGGTCTTGCCGAAGTAGCTCTCCGCCGCAGCCTCGATGCCGTAGCAGCCGTTGCCGAAATAAACCTTGTTGAAATATGTCTCAAGAATTTCATCTTTTGAGTAATTCTTCTCGAGCCGCAGCGCGCGGAAAATCTCCGTCACCTTGCGTTTGATGGTCACCTCGTTGTCGCCGGTCGTGTTTTTGATAACCTGCTGGGTGATCGTCGAGCCGCCACGCGTTGAGGTTCCGGTGAGCTTGCCGACGATGGCCTTCGCCGTGCTCTTCCAGTCCACACCGTGGTGGCTTTCAAAGCGCTCGTCCTCAATGGAGATGAGCGCATCCTGCACGTGCTTGGGGATCTCGTCGATGCTGACGAGCGTGCGGTTCTCCACGCCGTGGAGCTTAGTGAGTTCCACCCATTCTCCGCTCGTTTTGTCCTGATAGTAGACCGTCGAGCTCTGCTTGAGCGTGTAGGCCGAAATATCGACGTCCAGATCGAGCGACGTGTGGACATAGATCATGAAGATGGCAAAAAACATCAGACACGTCGTAAGCCCGATGGCAAGAATGGTGCCGATGACCGTTTTCGCCGTGCCGACCTTTTTCTTTTTGTGCGCGGGGTGCTGGGCTTGCTGTCTTCGGGGCGTCTGGTTGTCTGCGCGGTTTTCTTCCATAAAGCGCCTCCTCCTTCGCGGTAGAAATGTGCGCGTGAGCGCATAACGTCAATTGTAATAATGATACAGAATATAGTATAGCACGGCTGTCAAGAGGTACGTATCTTGTCTTGCTTTTTGCCGCAAGGTGCGTTATAATGCGAGCACAAACTTTCAGGAGGTGTCCCCATGAGTGAGGATTTCGGCCCCAATTTTGTCACGCTGACAGACGATGAGGGCAACGACGTAGAACTGGAATACGTCGATGCGCTGGAATATAACGGTACGACCTATATGGCCTTCTTCCCCGTGGTCGAAGAAGACAGCGAGGAAGAGGAAAACGAAGAGGAATACGGTCTTGTCATCCTCAAGAGCCAGATGGAAAACGGCGAGGAGTTCCTCGTCACCGTCGACGATGAGGAGGAGATCGACAAGGTCTACGACCTCTTCATGGAGCAGATCCTCTCGGACGAAGAGTAAAGCTTCGATTGCGACGGATTTTTTCCGTTCTTCGCGGTAAACTGAATAGTGCCCTGCGGGGTGCGTGATAAGTTCTTTATAAACCCACATTTCGTCATAAGGGACGCCGGTACGCTCCGGTGGTTTGCAGGCCTCCCGACTGCCGTCTGCGGTTGGACGTTGGAAGCAATAAAGCCGGACAGAGGCGACCCACCTGTCCAGAATGGTGCAGGTTTTGACGGGGCTTACACGGCCGCTGCGGGGCACTTTTTTATCTTTCCGCGAATTGCACAAAATTTTCTTTTCATTTTCTACATCAACTGAGACGGAAAAAACGTGCATTTTGTTCCCGTTTCCTGTAAAATATTCTTGCAATCTAAAATACTGTTTGGTAGCTGCAACGTAGTGCTTCGCGCACGGGCTGTACGGTCGCTCCCTTCGGGAGCGCTCGGTATGCTTGTGTGAGAGGCGCTTTTTTCTTTCCCCTTTGCGGTGCCGTGGCAAGCGGCGGGGGAACGCAGCCAACAGAAAAGGAGGAGCAATTATGAAACTTGTCACCAACGGTCGTCTCATCACCCGCGACGCGAGCGCGCAGGGGTATTACGAGCACGGCGCGGTCGCCTTTGAGGGGACGAAGATCGTCGAAGTCGGCGAGGAAGCCGCCCTTCGCGCCAAGTACCCTGACGCCGAGATCGTCGACGCCAAGGGCGGCGTCATCATGCCCGCGTTCATCAACGCGCACACGCATATCTACTCCGCCCTCGCCCGCGGCCTTTCCATCGTCGGCAACAATCCGACAAACTTCTACGAAGTGCTCGACGGCACGTGGTGGGCCATCGACCGCCACCTGATGATGGACGGCACGAGGGCCAGTGCCACCGCGCTCTATATCGACTCCATCAAGCAGGGCGTGACGACGATCTTCGACCACCACGCCTCTTACGGCGAGATCCCCGGCACGCTGCACACGATCGCCGAGGAGAGCAAGCGCCTCGGCCTGCGCTCCTGCCTGTGCTACGAGGTCTCCGACCGCGACGGCGAGGAAAAGTGCTTGCAGGCCATTCGGGAGAATGCGGATTTCATCACCGAGTGCGAAAAGCGCAAGGACCCGATGCTCGCGGCGATGTTCGGCGGCCACGCGCTGTTCACCATCTCGGACAAGACCTTTGACCGCATGGTTGAAGCCAACAACGGCCGCACGGGTTATCATATCCACGTGTCCGAGGGCATGAACGACGTGTACGATTCTCTTCAGAACTACGGCCGCCGCCCCGTCCAGCGTTTGCAGGACCACGGCATTCTCGGCCCTAAGACCATCCTCGGCCACTGCATCCACGTCAACACCGCCGAGATGGAGATCATCAGGGAGACCGGCACGATGGTCGTCAACAACCCGGAATCCAACATGGGCAACGCCATCGGCATCTGCCCCGTGCTCCAGCTCCATAAGCGCGGGATCTTACTCGGCATGGGCACCGACGCCTACACGAACGATATGCTCGAGTCCCTCAAGGTCGCCCTCTGCTCCCAGCGCAGCCAGAACTGCCTGCCGAACGTCGGCTGGTGCGAGGTCACCGATATGCTCTTCAAAAACAACGCCAAGATCGGCGAGAAATACTTCCCCGACACGCTCGGCGTTCTCAAACCCGGCGCGGCGGCGGACATCATCGTCATGGACTACAAGCCCTTCACCCCGTTCTCCGACGAGAATATCGACGGCCACATGATCTTCGGCATGACGGGCCGCCAGGTTGAGACCACCATCGCCGCCGGCAGGACCCTCATGCTCGACCGCGAGCTCGTCGGCATCGACGAAGAAGCCGAAAATGCGCACATTCTTGAAGCCGCCAAGAAACTCTGGGGCGAGCTGAATCACAGAACCTATTAAGCAAGCGGGAGGAAAAACAATGTCTGAAAAAATGTATCCCATTCCGTTCGACTCTCTGATGAACTGGGTCACGACCGAATACGCGCAGTGCGGCGACGTGTTCGGCGTTCATAAGCACTATCACGCGAGCGGCAAGAGCCTGCCGATCTTCGGCGAGCGCATCGAAACGCCGTTCGGCCCCGCCGCCGGTCCCAACAGCCAGCTCGCGCAGAATATCATCGCGGCCTACGCCGCGGGCGCGCGCTTTTTCGAGGTCAAGACCGTCCAGAAGATGGACGGCGCGGAGCTTGCCGCCTGCGTCCCCCGCCCCTGCATCCTCGCCGCCGATGAGGGCTACAATCAGGAGTGGTCGACCGAACTGACCGTGCAGCAGGCGCAGGATGAGTACATCAAGGCTTGGTGCGCACTCAAGGTCATGAGCAAGGTCTACGGCTTCGGCGATCCCGACGGCTTCGTCTTCAATATGTCCGTCGGCTATGACTTAGACGGCATCAAGGGCCGCAAGGTCAACACCTACATCAACAACATGATGGACGCAGGCAAGACCGCGCAGTTCAAGGAGTGCAAGAAGGTCCTGACCGAGCTCTTCCCCGAGGAAAAGGACTTCATCGCCGCCATCTCCCCCAACGTCTCCCGCTCCGTCACGCTCTCCACGCTCCACGGCTGCCCGCCGCAGGAGATCGAGCGCATCGCGACGTATCTTCTGAAGGACAAGCATCTGCACACCTTCGTCAAGTGCAATCCGACGATCCTCGGCTACAAGACCGCGCGCAGCATCCTCGATTCCATGGGTTATGACTACATCGTTTTCGACGAGCATCACTTCAACGAGGACCTCCAGTGGGAGGACGCCGTGCCGATGTTCGAGCGGCTGCAAAAGCTCGCGGACAAGGAGGGCCTTGAGTTCGGTCTCAAGCTTTCCAACACCTTCCCCGTCGACACGACGCGCGGCGAGCTGCCCAACGAAGAGATGTATATGTCCGGCCGCAGCCTCTTCCCGCTGACGATCGAGATGTGCAACCGCATCTCCCGCCAGTTCAGCGGCAAGATGCGCATTTCGTTCGCGGGCGGTGCGGATTACTTCAACTGCGACAGGCTCTTTGCCGCCGGCATCTGGCCCATCACCGTCGCCACCACCATCTTAAAGCCCGGCGGCTACAACCGCCTGCACCAGATGGTCAAAAAGGTCGAGGATATGCCCTACCGCGCCTTTGCCGGCAACGACCCCGCCGCCATCTCCGACCTTGCCGCCTCTGCCCTGCACGACTTCCACCACGTAAAGCCCATCAAGCCGCTGCCCTCCCGCAAGAGCAAAGAGCAGGTTCCTCTTCTTGACTGCTTTGAGGCGCCCTGCAAGGGCGGCTGCCCCATCGAGCAGGACATCCCCGAATATCTTGAGCTTTGCCGCAAGGGGCTCTACGGTCCGGCGCTCAAGCTCATCACCGAGAAGAACGCCCTGCCCTTTATCACCGGCACCATCTGCGCGCACCGCTGCCAGGGCAAGTGCTCGCGCAACTTCTACGATGAGTCCGTCCACATCCGCGAGACGAAGCTTCTTGCCGCGGAAAAGGGCTACAGCGCGCTCATGGCGTCGCTCCGTATGCCCGAACCCGTTGACGACAAGAAGGTCGCCATCGTCGGCGGCGGCCCGACCGGTATCGCCGCGGCGTACTTCCTCGGCCGCGAGGGGGTGCCCGCCACGATCTTTGAGCGTGAGCGCAAGCTCGGCGGCGTGCCGCGCTATGTCATCCCCGCCTTCCGCATCAGCGACGAGGCCATCGACAAGGACATCGCGCTCATGGCGCGCTACGGCGTGGAAGTAAAGCTCGGCAAGCCCGCCCCGTCGGTCGAAGCGCTCAAGAAGATGGGCTACACCCACATCCTGATGGCCACCGGCGCGTGGAAGCCCGGCAAGCTCGACATTGAGGGCAACGTGCAGGGCGTCATCGAATGGATGAAGAAGATGAAAAAGCAGGTCAAGCCCTGCCTGAGCGGTAATATCGTCGTTGTCGGCGCGGGCAACACTGCGATGGACGCTGCCCGCGTTGCCAAACGGATGGGCGCGCACGCGACCATTCTTTATCGCCGCACAAAGAAGTTCATGCCCGCCGACGAGCACGAGCTGCAGCTCGCCATCGACGAGGGCGTCGAATTCGTCGAGCTGGCCGCGCCCGTCAAGCAGAGCCGTGGCAAGCTCCTGTGCGATAAGATGATCCTCGGCGAGCCCGACGAGACCGGCCGCCGCAGCCCCGTCAAGTCCGGCGAGCAGTTCACCATTCCCTGCGACACGGTCATCTCCGCCGTGGGCGAGCAGGTCGACGCCGAGCTCATGGCCGCAAACGGCATTGAGATGGAGCGCAAGGGTCCCGCGTTCGAGACGAACGTCCCCGGCGTGTACTGCGCAGGCGACGCGCACCGCGGCCCCGCCACCGTGGTCGAAGGCATTGCCGATGCCTCGCGCTTCGCCGAGATCGTCATCGGCCACCCGCACGTCTACGACATTCCCGCCGAGGCCGACGTGACCGAGTTCGACGCGCAGGCCAAGAAGGGCGTCCTCTCCATGGCAAGCAAGTGCGTCTGCGACGGCGAGCGCTGCCTGCAGTGCTCCACCGTGTGCGAAAACTGCGTCGACTCCTGCCCGAACCGCGCGAATGTCGTCATCAAGATGGCCGACGGCTCGCACGAGATCGTCCACGTCGACAAAATGTGCAACGAGTGCGGCAACTGCACGCAGTTCTGCCCCTACGCAAGCGAGCCCTGCCACGACAAATTCACGCTCTTCCAGACGAGAGAGGACATGGACGAGAGCGAGAACTACGGCGTACTCTTCGAGGAGGAGGACAACATCCGCCTGCGCTACGAGGACGGTGTAAAGGAATATGACCTTGCAAGCTGCGACAACGATCTTCCCGTTGAGCTTGAGGCGCTGATCCTCACCGTGCGCGATAAGTACAGCTATCTGTACGCATAACGGAAAACAATAACAACACGGAGAGCCGGTGCGATGCACCGGCTCTTCCCTTTCCTCATTCCGACGCAAAAAAAGAGCGCTGCACGATTCGTGCAGCGCTCTTTCAGCTTGCTTGATGCCCTTTCGCCTTACTTCTCGATCAGGTTCAGCTGATAGATGATCTTGGCGATCTGCGCACGGGTCAGGGACGCGGCAGGCTCAAAGGTGGTCTCGGTCATGCCGTTGATGACCTTCGCATCGACGAGCGCCATGACGTAACCGTCGGTGCAGTCGGTGAACTTGCTCTCGGTCTTGGACTCGGCAAGCTTGTTGAGCTTGGCAGCGACCTGGCAGAACTCAAGGCGGGAGATGTCCTTCGCGCCGTCGAGGTCGGCGGCAACGAGGCCCAGCTCAGCAGCCTTGGCGATGGTGTTCTTGCTCCAGTCGGCGCCGGTGGCGTCCGCAGCCTTGAGATCACCGTGGCTGACGAGCAGGAGCTTGAGCGCGGCAGCCCAGGTCAGGGTGTCGTTGGGCGCATAGGTGGTGGCGGAGGTGCCGTTGATGATGCCGTCATTGTAAAGGTCGATGACATACTTTCCGAACCAGGAGGAAGCCTTGACGTCGGCAAACGGATTCATCAGGATGCGGCCCTGCGGCGCGGCATACTGCTTGCCGATCACTCCCTTGAGCTCGGTCTTCACATAGTTCATCAGAGCCTGGTCGAGTGTAACGCCCGTAGCGACCTTATCGGCCTTGGCCGTGCTCTTGAAGGCATAATAGGTATCACCACCGGTAGAGCAGAAATCATTGGTGACGACCGCATAGGTGTCATCCGCCTTGAATTCCTTGCCGTTGATGCTGTTAATGCTCACACGGTTGATGGTCTTGGGACCGTAGTAGGTGGAGGCGGGATAGGTCTCGGCATTGGCGTCATAGGGCACCGCCGTAGAGATGGTGTAGCTGATGCCGCTGACCTGCGGGAAGCCGCCGATGGACTCTGGCAGGCAGAACGTGGAAGCTTCGAGCACTTCAAGCAGCTGTGCGCCGGTAACATAGATAACGTCAACGGTATTGCCGAACGGCAGGACTGTGAAAATATCGTTCTTCGTCACGTCGCCGACCTTGATCTCGGCGCGGATACCGCCGCCGTTGGTGATGGCAACGATGTGATCGTCGTCGACCGTCAGCTTGATGTCCGCATCCTGCTTGACCTGCCAGAGCATTGCATCGGTGATGAGATCGCCGTTGTTGGTCTCGCTGTCGCGGTTGCCGTTGGGGGCCTTCGCGCCGTTCAGCTCAACCTCGCTCTTGGCAAAGACAGCGCCGTATTCCTTGTCGATGCGGTCGATGATCTTCTGCGCGGCGGCAGCAACGGTCGCGTCCTTAGCGGTGTCTTCCTTGATCTCGAAGAGGGAGTTGCTCTCGATCTTCTTGGTGGCATCGTCAATGACGATGACGCCGATGTTGGCGAACTTCGTGCCGGTGGACTGGATGGGCTCGCCGTTCTCGCCCTTGGGCATCACGGTGTGGGAGTGACCATCGATGATGAAGTCGATGCCCTTGACGGCAGCGTACAGATCGGTGGAGCGATAGGGCTTGGACTCGGCGCCCACACCCAGATGGGAAACGCAGATAACGATGTCGTCGTCCTTGAGCGCCTTGACCTGGTCGGCGGCAGCCTTGGTGAAGGCGTCATCCGTCGCAAAGGTCAGGCCCTTGATCTTGCCGGGATGCGCCTTGGTCTGGGTCTCGGGCGTCTCCATGCCGAAGAAGCCGATTTTCACGCCGGACTTGGTGGTGTAAGTGTAGTTCGTGTCGAAGATGGGCGTGCCGTCTTCATTAAAAACGTCGGCACAGAGAACCTTAAAGTTTGCCTTGGTCATGTTCTCCTTGAGCTGTGCGTAACCGTAGTCGAACTCATGGTTGCCGAGGGTGACGACGTCGTAGCCAACGGTATTCATCATCGTCACAGCGTCCGCGCCCTGACTGACGCTGACATAAGTCGTGCCCTGGCTGTAGTCGCCGGCGTCGACGAGAATGACCTCGGCGCCCTTGGCCTCATAGTCGGCCTTGAGCTGTGCGATGTAGGCATAGCCCTCGACCGCGCCATGGACGTCGTTCGAGTGCAGGATGACGGTCTTGCCCGCCATCGTCGCTTCTTCGGTCATGACTTCGGGCTCTCTTGTAGTTGCCGTGTCCTCGAGCGCAAAGCCGGTCACAGTCAGGCTGAAGACCATTGCCATTGCGAGCAGGACGGATAGGAACTTGCGCATAGTGTTTTTCCTCCTCAAATTTCACTCTGCCCTTCCCTGCCCTGTCTTCGTGGTGCGCAGCTTCTTTTCATCATAGGTTCCGGATCAATTACGCGCCAAAAAGTTCAGTTTTTACGCAGATCAAAGCGGAATGTGGTATGATTTTATTTTATCGTGTGTCGTGTCTTTTCTCAAGACGGCATTTCTCCGAATTTATGTCAGGATTCTTGTACCTTTTCACATTTTTTCGCATTCCTATGGAAATTACACAAAAAATATGCTATGCTTGCGGTAAATTGGAATGCTATTTTTCTCTGACAAGGAGGTTTCTTCCATGAAAACACTGCTTCGAGGCGGTTATGTGGTCAGCGGACGCGGCTGCCGCCGTGCCGATGTGCTCATCGACGGCGAGAAGGTCGAGCGGGTCGGTCACATCCCGCCCGAGCTCGCCGCGCAGAGTGAGCTCGTCGACGTGACGGGCTGCACGCTCTTCCCCGGCTTCATCGACGCGCACACGCACTTCGATCTCGACGTATGCAACACCACGACGGCCGACGACTTTGAAAGCGGCAGCAAAAGCGCCATCCGCGGCGGCACCACGACCGTGATCGACTTCGCCTGCCCCAATAAAGGGGAATCCCTTGCCTATGGGCTTGATCTCTGGCATAAAAAGGCCGATGGCAAGTGCTACTGCGACTATGGCTTCCACATGACCATCGACGACTGGAACGAGAGCATCGAGTCCGAGCTCGACGCGATGATCGAAGCCGGTATCACATCCTTCAAGATGTACCTCACCTACCCCGCCATGATGATCGGTGACGGCGCGGTCTACCGCGCGCTGAAGGCGCTGAAGGCGCGCGGCGGCATTGCGGGCGTCCATTGCGAAAACGCGGGCGTCATCGACGCGCGCATCGCCGAGCTCAAGGCGAGCGGCCTTGGCGCGGATGTGGTGTCGCATCCCGTCTCGCGCCCCGATTACCTTGAGGCCGAGGCCGTCTCCCGCCTGCTTCGCATCGCGCAGGCGGCGGATGCGCCCGTCATCATCGTGCATACGACAAATAAGGAATCGCTCGCGGAGATCGCCGCGGCGCGCCGCCGCGGGCAGACCGTGTATGTCGAGACCTGCCCGCAGTATCTGGCGCTTGACGACGGCGTTTATTACGATCCCGACTTCTCCTCTGCCGCGCGCTATGTCTGCGCGCCGCCCATCCGCTCGCAGGAAGACAGTGAAGCGCTCTGGAAGGCGCTCCGCCGCGGCGAGGTGCAGACCATCTCGACCGACCACTGCTCCTTCACGCTCGCGCAGAAGGACATGGGGCACGAGGACTTTACGAAGATCCCCGGTGGTCTTCCCGGTGTGGAAACGCGCGGCGAGGTCATATACACCATTGCAGAAAACGAAAATAAACTCTCGCTCGCCGGCGTCTGCCGCGCGCTGAGTGAAAATCCCGCCAAGCTCTACGGTCTCTTCCCCCGCAAGGGCGTGATCGCCCCCGGCAGTGACGCCGACATCGTCATCTATGACCCCGGCGCAAGCCATGTCCTCCACGGTGCGGAGCTGCTCTCCAAGGCGGGCTACACGCCGTTTGAGGGTTTCCGCACAAACGGCGGCGTATCGAAGGTCTATCTGCGCGGTACGCTTCAGGTGGACGGAGGCAAGGTCATCGGCGGCAAGACCGGTGAATATTTGAAGCGCGGCAAATGCGCACTGTGAGGGAATGACCTATGGACCTGAGAGAAATATTACTGGCGCAGTTTCCTGCGTTTTTCCTGCTGAGTCTTCTGTTTCTGATCGCGCATCTGCGCGTGCGCAAGCGCAGCGCCGTTAAGTCGGTGCTGTGGGTGCTGCTGTTCGGCGCGGCGCTCGCGGTTTCCATTCTCTTCTGCTTCCTTGGCATCCAGGCGAAGTACTGGACGCTCAAAACGCTCTTTGAGCTGAAGTTCTGGAGCTGGTTCGGCCTTGTGCTCGTGGTGCTCGTTCTTGTGCTGCGGCTCGTGTTCAAGCTGCAAAACAAGCACGCCCAGCACATGGTCGAAAAGGAGCGCACCAGGGCGGAAAAGGAGCGTGAGCAGGCCGTCGCGCAGGCGCGCGAGGAGGGCCGCGCCGAGGCGCTCTCTTGCGCGGAGAGCGCGCAGGCTGCGCCTGCCGCTGACGATGCGCAGGATGCGCCGTCCGTCGAGAACGCGGAAAAGGAGGGCTGAGTATGCCTCCGGAGCATCCCGCGCCGCGGCGCGTGATCTATTTTGACGTTCTTCGCGTGCTGGCAACCTTCGCCGTCATCGTGCTGCATCTCTCCGCGCAGCACTGGGCGGACACGGATGTTTTCTCAAATGCATGGCTGGCATTTAACCTTTACGGCGGTATTGTTCGCTGGTCGGTCCCCATCTTTGTGATGATCAGCGGCGCGCTGTTTCTCGGGCGGGACACCGATATCCATACCATCCTCAAAAAGAACGTCGCACGCATCGCCACGGTCTTTCTCTCCTGGTCGGGCTGCTACGCGCTCGTCGGCCTCGTCTTTCGCCACGCGCCGCTTTCGGTCGTGCTTTCGCAGCTCATCACGGGGCATTATCACCTCTGGTTTCTCTACATGATCGTGGGGCTGTATCTGCTCATCCCGCTGCTGCGGCCCATCGTACAGAATGAAACGCTCATGCGCTACTTTCTGCTGCTTGCGTTTGTCTTCACCTTTCTTCTTCCCCAGCTTGCCCTGTTCACCTCCTTCGTTTCGCTTGAGGCAAGCACCGTCATCCGCACTGTCATCATGTACTCCTACTGCTTTTTCCCGCTCGGCTTCACCGTTTATTTTGTCGGCGGGTATTATCTCAGCCGGAGGAGCTTCAGCCGCAGAGATGAGATCGTTCTCTATTGCGTTGGCATTGCCGCCCTTCTCTTCTCCATCATCGCTCCCGCCGCTCTCTCCAGAGCGCAGGGCGCGCCAAATGCCACCTTTTATAACTACAACGACCTCAACGTTCTCTGCACGAGTGTGCCGATCTTTGTCTTTGCCAAGCAGCACCTGAATTTCCCGCGCATGGGCGAGCGGGCGTACGCCCTTCTCCGCAAGATGTCGAAATACAGCTTCGGCGTGTATCTCGTTCATCCCATGGTCATCGAGCTATTGCAGCATTTCGGCATCGACACTTTTTCCTGCAACGCCTTTTTCTCCGTGCCGCTGCTCGCGGTCTTCGTGTTCGCGGTCTCCACGCTGATCTCGGCACTGCTCAATGTCATTCCCTTTATTAAAGATCATTTTGTATGATCAAAAGTACCCCGCGAACCGGCTTGGTTCGCGGGGCGCTTCTTTTGTTCTTTTATGCGTCGGTCCTGATGCCGCGTTTATCGAATTCCTCGACCAGCAGTGTAAGGTCGTTCGGCAGGCTCATCGGCTCGCCGCAGAACTTGATGGCGTTGGCCACGTCCTTGAGGCCGTTGCCCGTCACGACGGAGACGACCGTATCGTTCTCGCCGAGCACGCCCTGCTCGCAGAGCTTCTTCACCGCCGCCGTGCCGGTGACGCCCGCGGGCTCGCCGAAGACACCGCAGGTCGTGCCCAGCAGCTTCTGCGCCGCCATGATCTCCTCGTCCGTCACGTTCACGACGATGCCGTTCGACTCGCGGATCGCCATGAGCGCCTTGTCCGCGTTGCGCGGCACGCCGACGGCGATGGAATCGGCCAGCGTGTTCTCTTCCATCGGCTCCCAGGGCTTATTCTCCGCGATGGCGCGGTTGATGGGATGGCAGCCCTCGGCCTGCGCGGAGATCAGGCGCGGGAGTTTGTCGATAAAGCCGATGGCGTACAGGTCCTTGAGGCCCTTCCACACGCCCGCGATGGTGCAGCCGTCGCCGACGGAGATGGCAAGATAGTCCGGCATTTTCCAGTCGAGCTGCTCGGCGATCTCGAGCGAAACGGTCTTCTTCCCCTCAGAGAGATAGGGGTTGATGGCGGCGTTGCGGTTGTACCAGCCCCACTTGTCGATGGCCTTTTTTGAAAGCTCGAAGGTCTCTTCGTAGTTGCCCTTGACGGAGATGACGTTCGCGCCGAAGGTCATCAGCTGCGCGACCTTTCCCTTGGGCGCGCGCTCGGGAACGAAGATAAAGGTCTTGATGCCCGCAGCCGCGGCATTGCCCGCAAGCGAGCTCGCCGCATTGCCCGTGGACGAGCAGGCGATGATCTTCGCGCCCGCCTCCGCAGCCTTGGCGACCGCCATGGCGCTGGCGCGGTCCTTTAAGGAAGCCGTCGGGTTCTGGCCGTCGTCCTTGACCCAGAGCTTTTTCAGTCCCAGCTGAGAAGCAAGGCGCGGCTCCTCGTAAAGCGGGCTCCAGCCCACGCGCAGCGGCGTATCGGGCGTTGTCTCCTCGACGGGCAGCAGCTCGCGGTAGCGCCACATGGTATGCGGGCGGGATCTGAGCTTTTCCTTTGTCAGGTTTTTCTTGATGTAGTCGTAATCGTAGATGATATCGAGGATGCCGCCGCACTCGCAGTTCGTGAGATTCGGCACCGCCTCGTATTCCTTCCCGCACTTGACGCAGCGGGCGCATTTGACATTTTTGAGCATACTGCTCCTCCTTCAGAAAAATCGAAGGGCGGGCGTATCGCCCGCCCTTCGGCTTTGTCGGTCGATGATCCTCTTTTTACAGCGCCTTGAGAAGGCCGGTCTCCTCGTTGAACTCGTTGATGAGCTCGTCGAGCTCCTTCGCCTGCGCGTGGACGGCGTCCCACGTGCCCTTGGTGTCGTACCAGAGGGCGTTGAGGTCCTTAACGTCGCGCGCCTGCTGCTCGACCCAGGTGTAATACTTGAGGTTGTGGATGCGCTTGCGGTCTTCGTACGTCAGCTCCATCATGCTGTCGGTCTTCAGGCCGAGCATATGCAGGTTGTGGTCGAGGCGGGCTTCCTCCGCGTTGTACGCACCGTGCAGCTCGTTGAGCTCCTCGATGCGGGACTGGTACATCACGGCGGAGTCGGTCAGCACGGTGCAGACGACGTCGTCCTCGCCCAGCTCATAGTACTTGGCCATCTTGATGCAGCACAGCACGTTGGCGATGCCGGAGATGCCGAGCCAGGTGAGCTTTTCGATGAGCTCGTCGGAAAGCTTTAACTCTTCCTTGAGGTACTTCTGGCCGTCCTTCGTGTTGAACAGGCGCAGCAGACGCTGGGAATCCTCGTCGTCGATGGCGATGGCCATGTCGGTGTTCTTTACGTTGTGGATCCAGGGGATGTGCTTGTCGCCGATGCCCTCGATGCGGTGGCCGCCGAAGCCGTTATTCAGAATGGTGGGGCACTGGAGCGCCTCGCCCACGCCGAGCTTCATGCCGGGATAACGCTCCTTGAGAAGATCGCCCGCGGACATCGTACCGGCGGAGCCGGAGGTGAAGCACGCGCCCGCCAGACGCTGGCCGGGCTTCTTCACGGCCTCGAAGAGGTCTGCAAGGGCGTTGCCCGTGACGTTATAGTGCCACAGCGGGTTGCCCATCTCTTCAAACTGGTTGAAGATCATCATGCTGGGATCCTGCTTGAGCTCCCAGGTCTTGTCGAAAATTTCCTTGACGTTGGACTCGCAGCCCGGCGTTGCGATGACCTGACCGGCGATTTTGCTGAGCCAGTCGAAGCGCTCCTTGCTCATCTCAGCGGGGAGAATGGCGACGGAGTCGACGGCAAGCAGCTTACTGTTGAACGCACCGCCGCGGCAGTAGTTGCCCGTGGAGGGCCACACGGCGTGATGATACGTCGCGTCGAACTGGCCGGTGACAAGGCGCGGGGCAAGGCAGCCGAACGAAGCGCCGACCTTGTGGCAGCCCGTGGGGAACCACTTGCCCGCCATGGCGAGGATGCGGCAGGGGACGCCGGACAGCTCGGGCGGGATCTCAACATAGTTCGGCACTTCCTGGAACAGGCCGCCGGTCTCCTTGGCCTCGTTCTTCCACGTGATACGGAAGAGGTTGAGCGGGTTGACATCCCACAGGCCAACGCCCTTGAGCTTTTCCTGGATCTTCTCGGGGATGGTCTCGGGATGCTGCATCTGCGCGATGGTCGGGATAATGACGTTGTTTTCCTTGGCCTTCTGGATATTGTGCGCAAGGCCCGTCTTGTTGATAGTCAGATCGATCTTGCCCATGATTTACTTCTCCTCCTGTTGTTTGTCAATATAAGAATAGAGTGTGTACTTGGATATGCCGAAGTATTTGGCGACCTTGTCGCCGGATTTGGTAATGAGGAACGCCCCGTTCTGGCTCAAAAAGCCGATGGCGCGCATCTTGTCCTCCTTGTTCATCAGCGCGACGGGCTTTCCGACCAGCGCGACCGACTGCGCGATCAGTTCGTCGAGCAGATCGTTGACGTTGACGATCTTTTCCGGCTCGCTCTGCGTCTGGTCTTTGGTGTCGACCAGCTCGTGCACTGCGCCCTCGACCATCAGAAGCGACGAGATATCGTAATTGATGCCGAGGATGGCGGCGACCCTGCCGTTTCTGCCGCGAATGTACATGGTGGAGGACTTGAGGATCTTGCCGTCCGGGGTCTTGGTGAGGTAGCTCAGATGGTCGCTCGGCTGCGCGTCGGCCTGCCGTACCTGCTCGAGCACGACGTGCGATGCGCCGTCGCCCACCTTGCGCCCGGTGACATGACCGTTTTCGATGGCAACGATGGAATGCTCGGGGTGCTTGGCCCCCACGTCGTGGATCACGACCTCACAGCTGCTGCCGAAGGTCGCGGCAATGCCCTTTGCGACCTGCTCCAGGGTCTTCAGCGTTGCGGCTTCTATGGTCTATCCCTCCTCTTCCCGCCTTCCGCTGTGCAAATTGCACAGCTTTCTCTCTTTGAAGGCTCATACTTTCATCCCTATGATACCATAAATCGAAGGAATTGCAATCATTTTCTGAAAAAATTTTTGCAATTCAAATTTTTTGTTTGACAACTGCCGTTCTTATGCTATGATAAAGACAGTCTAACAGAAATTTCACACCGAAGCGACCGATTTCTTATTACTTTTAACGGAGGTCTACCATGGATTTTGAAGCTATCAAAAAAGCAGCCGCGGCCTACGGCCCCGATATGACCCGCTTCCTGCGCGATATGATCGCCATTCCCAGCGAAAGCTGTGAGGAAAAGGGCGTCGCCCACCGCATTGCCGAGGAGATGAAGAAGCTCGGCTACGATAAGGTCGAGTTCGACGCGCTCGGCAACGTCATCGGCTGGATGGGCTCGGGCGACAAGATCATCGCCATCGACTCCCACATCGACACCGTCGGCATCGGCAACCGCGAAAACTGGACGCACGACCCGTACGAGGGCTACGAGGATGACAAGGTCATCTACGGTCGCGGCGGCAGCGACCAGGAGGGCGGCATGGCCGCAGCCGCCTACGGCACGAAGATCATGAAGGACCTCGGCCTCATCCCCGAGGGCTACAGGATCATGGTCGTTGGCTCCGTGCAGGAAGAGGACTGCGACGGTATGTGCTGGCAGTCCATCGTGAACGAATACTTCAAAGGCCCCGAGGATGCGAGAAACCAGATCGAATTTGTCATCTCCACCGAGCCGACCGACGGCGGCATCTACCGCGGTCACCGCGGCCGCATGGAGATCCGCGTCGATATGCACGGCGTCTCCTGCCACGGATCCGCCCCCGAGCGCGGCGACAACGCCATCCACAAGATGGCCGAGGTCCTGCTCAACGTGCGCGACCTGAACGAGAATGACGCCGGCGACGACAAGGAGATCAAGGGTCTTGTCAAGATGCTCGACCCGAAGTACAATCCCGAGCACTGGGAGGACGCGCGTTTCCTCGGCCGCGGCACCTGCACCACGAGCCAGATTTTCTTCACCTCTCCCTCCCGCTGTGCCGTCGCCGACAGCTGCTCGATCTCTATCGACCGCCGCATGACCGCGGGCGAGACGTATCAGTCCTGCCTGAAGGAGATCGAGGATCTGCCCGCGTGCAAAAAGTACGCGAACGACATCAAGGTCTCCATGTATATGTATGACCGTCCGTCCTGGACCGGCCACGTCTACGAGACCGAGGCCTTCTTCCCCACCTGGATCAACAAGGAGACCGCTCCCCACGTGCAGGCGCTTGTCGACGCGCACCACGCCCTCTGGGGCACCGAGCGCATCGGCGCGGACGAAAAGGCCATGTCCACGCGCACCGGCCGTCCGCTGACCGACAAGTGGACCTTCTCCACCAACGGCGTTTCCATTCAGGGCCGCTACGGTATCCCCTGCGTCGGCTTCGGCCCCGGTGCCGAGTCTCAGGCCCACGCTCCCAACGAGATCACCTGGAAGCAGGATCTCGTCACCTGCGCGGCGCTGTACGCCGCCGTCCCCGGCCTCTACAAGCCCGAGAACAAGGACGGCTCCGCGACGAGCTTCCGTCAGGAACTCACGGGCAACGACATCAAATGACGTGCTTCAAAAACGTGCAGGCACGTTTTTGAGAAAGCTTTCAGCGCGCGGTGCTCACCGCGCCGCGCACTGTAAGGTGTTCCTGCGGACGCACCGGTCGTCCTCCGGAACGGAGCAAGATCGTTTGCGCCGTGTGCGGTGCAAATAAAACAAGGTATTTCGAGCATACTAAAACAAATAAAGGAGAAAATCACCCATGAGCAAGACTGTTGAACTGGCGCGCCACCTCGAGACGCTGCACATCAATAATATGTACAAGACCGACTTCTACTGGACGTGGGACAAGACCGACGAGGAGATCGACGCGGTCTTCACCGTGGCCGACGCGCTGCGCGACCTGCGCGAGCGCAACAAGAACACGAAGATCTTCAACTCCGGCCTCGGCATTTCGATCTTCCGCGACAACTCCACCCGCACGCGCTTCTCGTTTGCCTCCGCGTGCAACCTGCTGGGTCTTGAGGAGCAGGTGCTCGACGAAAAGAAGTCGCAGATCGCCCACGGCGAGACCGTGCGCGAGACGGCGAACATGGTCTCTTTCATGGCAGACGTCATCGGTATCCGCGACGATATGTTCATCGGTGAGGGTCACAAGTACCAGAAAACCTTCATGGACGCGCTCGAAGAGGGCTACCGCGACGGCATTCTCGAGCAGCGCCCGACGCTCGTCAACCTCCAGTGCGACGTCGACCATCCGACGCAGTGCATGGCCGATATGCTGCACATCATCCACTACTTCGGCGGCGTGGAAAACCTCAAGGGCAAGAAGGTCGCCATGACCTGGGCCTATTCCCCGAGCTACGGCAAGCCCCTTTCCGTCCCGCAGGGCGTTATCGGCCTGTTCACCCGCTTCGGCATGGACGTCACGCTCGCCCACCCCGAGGGCTATGAGGTCATGCCCGAGGTCGAAGAGATCGCCAAGAAGAACGCGGCGGCCACCGGCGGCAGCTTCAAGAAGTGCAATGACATGAAGGAAGCCTTTAAGGATGCCGATATCGTCTATCCCAAGTCCTGGGCGCCGTTCAAGGCCATGGAGGAGCGCACGAAGCTCTATCAGGCCGGCGACAAGGACGGTATCGACGAGCTGGAGAAGAAGCTGCTCGCGCAGAACGCCGAGCACAAGGACTGGGCCTGCACCGAAGAGATGATGAAGCTCACCAAGGACGGCAAGGCGCTCTATCTCCACTGCCTGCCCGCCGACATCACTGGTCTTTCCTGCCCTGAGGGTGAGGTCGACAACAGCGTGTTCGACCGCTACATCGTGCCTCTCTACAAGCAGGCCTCCTATAAGCCGTATATCATCGCCGCAATGATGTTCCTCGCACAGGTCAAGGACCCCGTCCGCGCCCTGATGGAGATGGACAAGTCCGGCGAAGAGCGCAAGATGTTCTAAGCGTTCCGTTCCCCCGGTTTCCATTTGTCAAAAAGCGGACTCGCCGCTTTTTATGAGAGAAGAGAGTTTTCAAAAACGAAAATCAAGGAGAGATGAGTAACATGAGCAAGAGAATCGTCATCGCCCTGGGTGGCAACGCACTGGGCAACACCCCGTATGAGCAGCTCGCCCTCGTCACCGAGACCGCCAAGCCCATCGTCGATCTGATCGCGCAGGGCAACGAGGTCATCATCGCCCACGGCAACGGCCCGCAGGTCGGCATGATCAACCTCGGCATGGCCACCGCTGCCGAGGCCAAGGCTATCAAGTCCGATATGCCCTTCCCCGAGTGCGGCGCGATGAGCCAGGGCTATATCGGCTACCATCTGCAGAACGCCATCGGCAACGAGCTTGCCTCCCGCGGCATGAACAAGGACGTTGCGACCGTCGTGACGCAGGTGCTCGTCGACGAGGCCGACCCCGCCTTCCAGCATCCCACCAAGCCCGTCGGCGCGTTCTACGACAAGGAGACCGCCGACCGCATCGCTGCGGAAAAGGGCTACACCATGGTCGAAGACGCCGGCCGCGGCTACCGTCAGGTCGTCCCCTCCCCCAAGCCCATCGACGTCATCGAGAAGAACACCGTCAAGGCGCTCGTTGACAACGGCACGGTCGTCATCACGGTCGGCGGCGGTGGCATCCCCGTCGTTTGCCGTGACAGCAAGCTCTATGGCACGCCCGCGGTCATCGACAAGGACTTCGCCTCCGCCAAGCTCGCAGAACTGCTCGACGCGGATATGCTCGTCATCCTGACGGCGGTCGAAAAGGTCGCCATCAACTTCGGCAAGCCCGACCAGAAGGGGCTCGACACCCTCACGCCGGATGAGGCGCGCAGGTATATCGACGAAAAGCAGTTTGCTCCCGGCTCCATGCTGCCGAAGGTGCAGGCCGCCATGTCGTTCGCCGAAAGCAAGCCCGGCCGCGTCGCGCTCATCACGCTGCTGGAAAAGGCAGCCGAGGGCATCGAGGGCAAGACCGGTACCCGCGTGCAGATGTAAGCGCCATCTGATCTCCCCAAAAAGCGGGCTCGTTTTTCGAAACGGGCCCGTTTCTTTTGCGTTTTCTCCGCTATGGACAAAAATTCATGCTGCTTTTTTGGTCAAGTTTGACCCTCATTTTTTCTTTTTCCTGTTGCTAAATTTTTCCTTTTTATGTATCATGGTGATAACGGTATTCAAATCTTTTGATTGCCGTAAAATTTAAGGAGGATTTACTGAAATGAAGAAGTTCCTTGCACTGCTCCTGAGTCTCGTGATGGTCCTCGCCCTCGTCGCCTGCGGCGATAAGAAGGACGATACCAACACCGACGATCAGGACAACAACGAAGTCACCGATTTCAAGGTTGGCTTCATCATGCTCCACGACGAAAACTCTACCTACGACCTCAACTTCATCAACGCTGCTAAGGCCGCCTGCGAGAAGCTCGGCGTCGAGTACACCATCGTGACCAACGTTCCCGAAGGTCAGGAGTGCTACGACAAGGCCGCTGAGCTTGCCGACGCTGGCTGCAACATCATCTTCGCCGACTCCTTCGGTCACGAGGACTACATGATCCAGGCCGCGAAGGACTTCCCCGACGTGCAGTTCTGCCACTCCACCGGCACCAAGGCGCACACCGAGGGTCTCTCCAACTACCACAACGCCTTCGCTTCCATCTATGAAGGCCGTTACCTCGCCGGTGTTGCCGCCGGTATGAAGCTCAACGAGATGATCGAAAACGGTGAGTTCACCGCGGACGAGGCCAAGATCGGCTACGTTGGCGCGTTCACCTATGCCGAGGTCATCTCCGGCTACACCTCCTTCTTCCTGGGCGCTCGCTCCGTCTGCCCCACTGCCACGATGGAAGTCACCTTCACCGGCAGCTGGTATGACGAGACCGCCGAGAAGGAAGGCGCACAGAAGCTCATCCAGAACGGCTGCAAGCTCATCAGCCAGCACGCCGACTCCATGGGCGCTCCCACCGCTTGCGAGACCGCCGGTGTGCCTGACGTTTCCTACAACGGCTCCACCGAGGCTGCCTGCCCCAACACCTATCTGATCTCCTCCCGCATCGACTGGGCTCCCTACTATGAGTATGCCATCACCGCTGCCATGAACGGCGAGACCATCGATGCTGACTGGACCGGCACCCTTGCGACCGGCTCCGTCGTGCTGACCGACCTGAACGAGAACGTTGCTGCCGAGGGCACCGCTGAGGCCATTGCCGATGCGACCGCCAAGCTCGAAAGCGGCGAGCTCCACGTCTTCGACTGCTCCGCCTTCACCGTCAGTGGTGACAACGTGACCGACAATATCACCGTCGATGCTGATGGTCACGTCACGTCCTACATGGCTGACGTTGACACCGATCCCGATTACGCCCCCGACACTGAGGTCGTGACCGACGGCTACCTGGCTGAGTCCACCGCCCGCTCCGCCCCGTACTTCCAGCTCCAGATCGACGGCATCACGCTGCTCGATACTAATTACGGCGGTTAACCTTTTTATCTCACAATATCGGGCTGTCTTCGGGCAGCCCGATATCTTTTTTCATGCCTTATAGCTAAAAAATTTTGTAGCTTTCAAAATTTTTTTGTGATTTTTTCCGCTTTTTGATTTACAACGCTGTTGAATTATGGTAATATACTACTTGAAATACAAAGCTGAAGAGCTCGATCGTCTGCTCTTCGGCGGAAGGGGTGACCGCCTTGGGAACTGCGTGCGCAGTTAAAATGGAGAATGTCACGAAGCGGTTTGGCAAGGTCGTGGCGAACAACGCCATCAACCTTGAGCTGCACGAAGGCGAGATCTTATCACTGCTGGGCGAAAACGGCAGCGGTAAGACGACGCTGATGAACATGCTCTCCGGTATCTACTTCCCCGACGAGGGGCAAATCTACATTCATGGCGAACCGGTAACGATCGCCTCCCCCAAGGATGCGTTCGAGCTCGGTATCGGTATGATCCACCAGCACTTCAAGCTCGTCGATCTCTTCACCGCGACGGAGAATATCATCCTCGGCCTCGAGGGGAAGCTCGACATCGCCGAGGCGAGCAGGAAGGTCAAGGAGATCTGCGACAAGTACGGCTTTGACATCGACCCCAACCAGAAGATCTACGATATGTCCGTTTCGCAGAAGCAGACGGTCGAGATCGTCAAGGTGCTCTACCGCGGGGCGGATATCCTCATTCTGGACGAGCCCACCGCCGTCCTCACCCCGCAGGAAACGGATAAGCTCTTCGCCATCATGCGCAACATGAAGGCCGACGGCAAATCCCTCATCATCATCACCCACAAGCTGCACGAGGTGCTCGACGTATCCGACCGCGTGGCGGTCCTGCGCAAGGGCGAGTACATCGGCGACGTCGCCACCAAGGACGCCGACCAGCAGTCGCTGACCGACATGATGGTCGGCCACACCGTGAGCCTGAACATCAACCGCCCTGAGCCGAAGGACGTGGAAAAGCGTCTTGTCATCGAGGGGCTGACGGCTTACGACGAGCTCGGCGTCAAGCGTCTGGATGACGTCAGCTTCACCGTCAACGCGGGCGAGGTGCTCGGCATCGCGGGCGTCGCGGGCAGCGGCCAGCGCGAGCTGCTCGAGTCCATCGCGGGTCTCTACCCCGTCGCCTCGGGTCATGTCACATTCTACCCGCCCGACGGCGGCGCGGAAAAGGAGCTCGTCGGCCTTGACCCGATGAAGATCCGCAAGAGCGGCATTTCCATGTCGTTCGTTCCCGAAGACCGACTCGGCATGGGTCTTGTCGGCTCGATGGGCATGACGGGCAACATGATGCTCCGCTCCTGGCGCAAGGGCAAGGGCGTGTTCGTCAACCGCAAGGACCCCGAAGCGCTCGCCAACCGCATCTGGGAAGAGCTCGGCGTCGTGACGCCCAGCACGTCTTTCCCCGTCCGCCGTATGTCGGGCGGCAACGTGCAGAAGGTTCTAGTCGGACGCGAGATCGCCCAGTCCCCCGCCGTGCTGATGACGGCCTACGCCGTGCGCGGCCTGGACATCAACACATCCTACACCATCTACAATCTGCTGACCGAGCAGAAGATGCACGGCGTCGCCGTCGTCTATGTCGGCGAGGACCTCGACGTGCTGCTCGAGCTGTGCGACCGCATCGTCGTGCTCTGCGGCGGTCAGGTCTCCGGCGTGGTCGACGCCCGCAAGACAGACAAGCGCGAGGTCGGCGCATTGATGACGCTCGTGAGGGGAGGCAACAAGGATGAATAAAAAGCAGTCCCTTTTCCACATCGCCAAGCGCGACTCGCTTCCCTGGTACAAGGCCGCGCTCATCCGTGGCGGCGCGATCGTGCTCGCCCTGATCGTCTGCGCCATCGTCACGACGCTGCTCACAGGCGAAAATCCCATCAAGGTCTATTCCACCATCCTCTACGGCGCGTTCGGCACATCGCGCAAGAGCTGGGTCACGTTCCATAACCTCGCGATCCTGCTCGGCATTTCGCTCGCGGTCACACCCGCGTTCAAGATGCGCTTCTGGAACATCGGCGCGGAGGGTCAGGTGCTCATCGGCTGCCTTGCCACCGCCGCCTGCATGATCTGCCTGGGCGATAAGGTCCCGAACGGCGTGCTCATCCTCCTGATGATCCTTGCCGCCATCGCAGCAGGCGCACTGTGGGGCTTCCTCCCCGCCATCTTCAAGGCCAAGTGGAACACGAATGAAACGCTCTTCACGCTGATGATGAACTACATTGCGACGCAGCTCTCCGCCTTCTTCATCATCGTTTGGGAGGTGCCCAAGGGCTCTGGCAAGATCGGCATCATCAATGCCAACAGCGAGGCCGGCTGGCTCCCCGTCATCGGCGGCCAGCGCTACCTCCTCCCCATCCTGCTTGTGGCGCTCCTCACAGGCCTCATGTACATCTATCTCAACTACAGCAAGCACGGCTATGAGATCTCCGTCGTCGGCGAGAGCCAGCGCACCGCGAGCTACGCGGGCATCAAGGTCGAGCGCGTCATCGTGCGCACGATGGTGCTCTCCGGCGCCATCTGCGGCCTCATCGGTCTGCTGCTCACCGCCGGTACGGACCATACGCTCACGACCACCATCGTCGGCGGACGCGGCTTCACCGCGGTCATGGTCTCCTGGATGGCCAAGTTTAACCCGATCATGATGATCTTTACGAGTCTTCTCATCGTGGTTTTGAGCCGCGGCGCGAGCGAGATCTCCAGCGTCTTCGGCCTGAATCACTCCTTCGCCGATATCCTGACGGGCATCATCCTGTTCTTCATCATCGGCAGTGAATTCTTCATCACCTACAAGGTCAGCCTGCGCAAGGGCAAAAAGGAGGCGTGAGCGATGTTTGATCTTGCTTCTTTCCTTCCCCGTGCGGTCATGCAGGGCATTCCCCTGCTCTACGGCAGCACCGGTGAGATCCTGACGGAAAAGTCCGGCAACCTGAATCTCGGCATTCCGGGCGTGATGTACGTCGGCGGTATCTGCGGCGTCATCGGCGCGTTCTTCTATGAGCAAGCCACTCCCGCGGCCGACATGAATGCCTTCCTTGCCATCGGCATCCCGATGCTCTGCTCGCTGCTCGGCTCCCTTCTGATGGGCCTTCTCTACTGCCTGCTGACCGTCACGCTGCGCGCCAACCAGAACGTCACGGGTCTTGCGCTCACCACGTTTGGCGTCGGCATCGGCAACTTCTTCGGCGGCTCGCTCATCAAGCTGACCGACAGCGAGGTCCCCTCCATCGCGCTGAGCGCGACGAGCGCCTACTTCAGCAAATCCCTGAACGTCGGCGGCTGGTTTGGCCAGGTCTTCCTGTCCTACGGCTTCCTTGCCTACCTCGCCATCGTCATCGCGCTGCTCGCTTCCTATTTCCTCAAGCACACCCGCACGGGTCTGCACCTGCGCGCCGTGGGCGAGAGCGCTGCAACGGCAGATGCGGCCGGCATTAACGTGACGAAGTACAAGTACCTTGCCACCTGCATCGGCAGCATGATCGCGGGTCTCGGCGGTCTCTATTACGTGATGGACTACGCCTGCGGCGTCTGGTCCAATAACGCCTTCGGCGACCGCGGCTGGCTCGCCATCGCGCTGGTCATCTTCACGATCTGGCGTCCGAACGTCAGCGTGCTGGCGTCTATTCTCTTCGGCGGATTCTACATCCTCTACATCTTCATCCCCACCGGCACCAATCTTGCCGTCAAGGAGCTTTACAAGATGCTCCCCTACGTCGTCACGCTGGTCGTTCTGATCATCGTGTCGCTGCGCAAGAAGCGCGAGGATCAGCCGCCCGCATCACTGGGCCTGAGCTACTTCCGCGAAGAGAGATAAAAACACTTAAAATGAAAGCACCCGATGGGTGCTTTCATTTTAGATAGGCTTCAGTGTTTGTCGCTCACCGCTCCAAACACTGCAAAGTGTCGCTGCGGACGCACATGTCGTCCTCCGCGACGAATTCTATTTTTTTGCCGCCGTGCGCGGCGCAAAACACGTGCTTTTTATGTCAAATTGGCCTGTTTCTTCAGGCATTGCGAGGTGCTTTGCTATGTCTACTCTGCTCATTCGAAATATCCGCACGCTCGTCTCCTGCGACGATCACGATACGGTCTACGAAAATGTTGACCTCTACGCTGAGGACGGCTTCATTCGCGCGATTGGCAACGACCTTCCGCATCAGGCGGAGAAGACCATCGACGCGCGCCATATGCTCTGCTATCCCGGTCTTGTCAACACGCACCACCACCTCTACCAGATCTTCTCCCGCAACCTGCCGGAAGTGCAGAATATGGAGCTTTTCGACTGGCTCAGGGCGCTCTACGAGATCTGGAAAAACCTTGATGAGGACGTGATCCGTCTCTCCACGCTCACGGGCCTCGGCGAGCTGATGAAGCACGGCTGCACGACCTGCTTCGACCATCACTATGTCTTCCCCAGAGATGCGGGCGACCTGATCGGCGTGCAGTTTGCCGCAGCGGATGAGATCGGTGCGCGTATGTATGCCTCGCGCGGCAGCATGGATCTCTCGGTCAAAGATGGCGGCCTGCCGCCCGACAGCGTGGTGCAGACGGTCGACGAGATCATGAAGGACTCCGCCCGCGTGATCGAACAATATCACGACAAATCGTTCGGCGCGATGCACCGCGTCGCACTCGCCCCGTGCTCGCCGTTCTCCGTGTCTGCCGACCTTCTGCGCGAAAGCGCGGTGCTCGCGCGGCAGTACGGCGTGCGCCTGCACACCCACCTGTGCGAGACGAAGGACGAGGAAAACTTCATGCTTGCGCGCGAGGGCGTGCGCCCGCTCGAATACATGGAAAAGCTCGGCTGGACGGGCAGCGACGTCTGGTTCGCCCACGGCATCCACTTCAACGATGAGGAGCTGCGCGTACTGGCAAAGACGCGCACAGGCGTAGCGCACTGCCCGATCTCCAACATGAAGCTCTCCTCCGGCATTGCCCGCATTCCGGAGATGCTCTCACTCGGCGTGCCGGTCGGCCTCGCGGTCGACGGCTCGGCCTCGAACGACGGCTCGTCGCTGATGGAAGAGCTGCGCGTTTCGTATCTTCTGCACCGCCTGAACAGCAGCAAGGCCGCCCCCAGCGGCTATGACCTTCTCAAGCTGGCGACGCGCGGCAGCGCGTCCCTTCTCGGCCGCAGCGATGACATCGGCTCGCTCGAGGTCGGCAAGTGCTGTGACCTCTTCATGATCGACTCGCGCAGGCTCGAGCTCGTCGGCTCGTGCTGTGACCCGAAGAGCGTGCTCGGCACCGTCGGTGTGCGCGGGCCCGTCGACTACACGGTCGTTCATGGCCGCGTGACAGTCGAGCAGGGGCATCTTGTCACGGTCGACGAAGGCTCGCTCGCGCGCGAGGCGGAAGAAAAGTGCCGCGCGTATCTGAACCGGTGAAACGCGCCATGACCGTTGACATTCTGCGCGGCGACACCGCCGCCCTCTCCCCCGCCGAACGCGCCGGGGAACTTCTTCCCGCAGCGGAGGGTGACAGCCTGACCCTCGCCTGCACGGACGGCGACATGAACGCCGCCTACCGTGTGCTGCGCGCCATCATGGACTACGGCTACGAGCACGAGAGCCCGTCGCGTGTGCGCCTGATCTGCGCGGATGAGACCGCGTACAAGGCATATTCCTTCCAATGGAATATGTGGTTTGCCGCAGAAAAGCCCAGGCACGAGGACTAAGGAAAAACGACCGAAAGCGATGCTTTCGGTCGTTTCTTTATTACAAATAGCGATCCATCTTTTGCAGGATGGCCTCATAGCGTGCGGCAAGCTCCTGCTTCGTCTCGTCAAAGCGCTCGCGCAGCTCCTGCCACGAACGGGCGATGACCTGCGATGCCTCGTCGCGCTCGATACGCAAGCCCGCGGCGATCTCCTCGCTCAGCTCACCCACACTGGCAAAGGCCCCCATCAGCCCGCCCTGCGTTTTGAAAAATTCATCGCCGAAGCGCTCTCGTTTCGGATATTTCCCGCCGCGGTAGTTGTCGATGACGATCTCGTAGCGCGCCACGGCGCGCTGCACCGCCGTCTCCCACGAAACATACAGCTCGCGCTGCGCGTTTTCGCCGACGGCGTGCATCCTCTCCGGCGCGCGGCAGAGCTCGTCAAGCTTCGCTGCCATTGCCGCGGCGTTTTCGGCAATACAAAAGCCGTTTTGCCCGTCGGTCACACCCTCAGACGCGCAGGAATTTCGGATCATCACCGTTGCCGTGCCGCTGGCCGCGGCCTCGCGCACAACAAGGCCGTTCGTGTCGAAGGTCGACGGGAAAAGGAAAAGGTCCGCCCTTCCATACCACGCGCGGATGACCTCGCGGTCGGCGATCGCACCGGTGAAAAAGCAGCGGTCGTTCAGCCCCAGCTCTTCTGCATAGCCGCGGATCTCCGCGCCGTCCGCGCCCTCGCCGACGAACACCATGCGGAAGTCGACATTCTGCTCGCGCAGCGTTTTCAGCGCATCCAGGATGATACGGATGCCCTTGTACCACATCAGCCGCCCGACGAAGAGGAAAACCGGTACGTTCCGCGGCAGATCGTACCCGCCTGTCGCCGCAGCGATGGTCTCGTCGGACACCCGTCCGCACGGCACGTCCACACCGTTTTCCATCACGATATAGTCTCCCTCGTAGCCGAGCGAGCGCAGATTTTCCCCCGCTCCGCGGCTCACGACCCAGACCTCGTCGCAGCTCGCAACATTCTGCACCAGCGCACGGATGGCGCTCCCCTGCAGGAGCTTACCGCGTACAGCCTTGGCGATGTCAATGTCATATTTTGTGTGATACGTCAGCACGAGCGGCGCGTCGACCACGGCGCGCAGGGAGCGTGCCAGCAGGCACGACGTAATGGGACAGTGTGTGTGCATCAGATTGACCTTGCGCTCTGTCAGCACGCGCGCCGCCTCGGGCGAGAACGGATAGCCCGCCACATAGCCGACGAGTCTGCGCGTATCAATGCTCGGATACCGCAGCACGGGGAACGGAAACGCGCTGTCGTCCGCGCCGGGCACCGTCGGCGTCACGACGATGGCGTTTTTACCGTGCTTTGTGATCTGCTCCGCATAGTTCACGACGGCGTTTGCCACGCCGTCGATCTCCGGCGGAAAGGAATCGTTCAAAAGGCAGATGGTTTGCTTGTCCATGCCATTGCCCTCCTGTATTTTTTGTTGTTCGGCCGGGCCGAAGTGTGATCCAGTATATCATTTTTTCGGCAAAGATGGTATACTGTATGTGAATTTTACGCGCCGTTCACGCTGAAAGGAGGTCCACCATGCGCATTCTCACCTACACCGTACCGCCGGAGGAGAACGGCCGTATGGTCAAGGGCATCCTGCGCGGCGATCTGCACCTCTCCTACACGCTGCTCAAGAGCCTCAAGTGGCGCGAAAACGCCATTCTCTTAAACGGACAGAGCGTTCATGTCAACGCCATTGTCCATACAGGCGATGTTGTCAGCCTCGCGCTCTCCGAGCGCGCGCCGCGCGAGGACCTCTACTGCGAACACACGGCAAGGCCAAACATCGTCTACGAGGATGACGACCTGCTCGTCCTGAACAAGCCCGCAGGCGTCGCCATGCATCCGAAGGCGGACGACGCCTCCGCGCCGAGCCTTGCCGCGATGCTCACGGGTTATCTCGGCGAAGGCAGCGTGCCGCACTTTGTCAGCCGCCTTGACAAGGGAACCTCCGGCCTGCTCATCGCCGCCAAGAGCGGCTACGTGCACGACCGCCTGCGCCGTGCGCTGCATTCCGACAATTTACGGCGCGAATACCGCGCCGTTGCCGTCGGCAGGGTCACACCCGATCACGGCGTCATCGACGCCCCCATCGGCCGTGCGGATGGCTCCATCATCCGCCGCTGCGTGCGCGCAGACGGCTTGCCGAGCCTGACGGAATACGAAACGCTGCAAACAAGCGAGCGCTTCACGCTCCTGCGTCTGCGCCCGCAGACAGGGCGCACGCATCAGCTCCGCGTGCACATGGCATATCTCGGCTACCCCCTCGCGGGCGACTGGCTCTACGGCACAGAGGATAAAAATCTCATCGCCCGCCCCGCCCTGCACTCGTATGAGCTGTGGTTCACCCAGCCGATCACCGGACAGGAGTTTCACTTTACAGCGACTATCCCGCAGGATATGCAGCGCTTACTGGCGTCTGATCCGCTTCTCTAAAGGGAGGTAACACAGCCCTTTCTCCTTTGATCGCTTGCACGGTCAGAGCAGCCTTCATTCTGCTGCTGTTGACCAATTCTTGCGCAGACCCGCCCCTCGGCGGTTGGCCTTTATTCCGCACAAAGGAGTCTCAGGGGAAAATGCAAAGGGCGTGACCGCAATGGTCACGCCCTTTGTCTGTTCTCTTTTTTCAGCGGTTTGCCGATGCTTCGCTCTCATGGAGCACTGTGCCGTCCGGCAGTGTGAACGTATCCGCGCCGGGCGCTGTCGTATCGACCGTCATGCCCGCCATGCGGTAGACGACATCCTCCTCATTGAGCTTTTCCGCCGCGCAGAGAAGGCCATTGCTCACGCTGACCCAATAGCGCTCGACATAGCCGCCCGCATCGGCGGCAGTTTCCACATAGATGCAGTCCAGCGTGTCGAGCAGGCGATAATCGGCAACGGCGATGCGCTTTGCGTCAAGGCGCAGGATATCCTCATAGATCGGGATGCCCTGCTCTTCGTCAGGCGTAAAGGATGCGGCACTCTCGAAATACTCCTTACCGCTGCCATACCACACCCACGTCTTTTCTCCGTTCGTGATGGTGTGGCTCTGTTCACCGCTTGCCGCTTCGGTATCCGCGCGCATCCACGCGCCGTCCACCGAGACGGTGCTGCGGTCCACGCCGCTGCCGCCCGTATAGTAGCGCTCGATCATGATCGAGCGCGTGTAGCACGCGGGACGCTCGAGCGTGGCGATGGCACTCTGCACCGTGTCAGGCCGCACGGACACGCGGCCCGCGCTGCTGTCATCAAGCGATTCATCGCTGCTCTCGCCGCTCTCCGTCTCCTGCGGCAGGACGATGCGTGCAGGGCGGTGCAGCGCGCCGCGCACCACGAACAGCAGCACCAGCAGAACGAGCGCGACAAAAGCAACGCCGATGGGCGACACCCTTCGCTTCTTCATTCTGCTTCACGTCCTTTCCTCTCAGGCGTTAAAGTCGGCGGGTCGCTCGGCCTTGCGGCCGAAGTGCCACAAGATCGCGTCGGCAATGCGTGCGCAGGCGTGACCGTCGCCATAGGGGTTGACGGCGTGCGCCATCGCGTCGTAGGCTTCCCTGCTGCGCAGCAGCTCATTGCCCATGCGCAGCACATCGTCGTATTCCACGCCGCAGAGCTTCACCGTTCCGGCAGCGACCGCCTCGGGGCGCTCGGTCTCTCTTCTCATGACGAGCACAGGCTTGCCGAGCGCGGGCGCCTCCTCCTGGAGTCCGCCGCTGTCGGTCATCACCATGTAGCAGCGCGCCATCAGATTGTGCATCTCGTCCGCGCTCAGCGGGTCGATGAGATGCACGCGCGGCGTACCGGCGAGGAACTTCTGCGCGTTTTCGCGCACAACGGGGCTGAGATGCACAGGATAGACCAGCTCGCAGTCTTCATTTTGCAGTGCGATATCGCGCAGCGCGGTCATGATGTTCTCCATCGGCTGACCGTAATTCTCGCGGCGGTGACACGTGACAAGCACGACCTTCTTGGAATAATCCAGCTCGTTGAGCTCTTCTGTTGTAAAGTGATAATCCTTGCGCACCGTTGTTTTCAGGGCGTCGATGACCGTGTTGCCCGTGATGAAGAGGCCGTCGGTCACGCCCTCCTTCAAGAGGTTCTCGCGGTTATTTTTCGTGGGGCAGAAATAGAGGTCGGCGATGGCCGTAACGAGCTTGCGGTTCATTTCCTCCGGGAAGGGCGAATACTTATCGTAGGTGCGAAGGCCCGCCTCCACATGGCCGACCGGCACCTTGTGGTAAAAGGCCGAGAGCGCACCGGCAAAGGTTGTCGACGTGTCGCCATGGACCAGGATCATATCGGGCTTTAATTGCTCGATGGCGTCATCCATACCGAGCAGGCACTTGCTCGTGATGGTGGAAAGCGTCTGCCGCGGGGTCATGATATCAAGGTCGCAGTCGGCCTTGAGGTCGAAGACCTGCATCACGCTGTCGAGCATTTCGCGGTGCTGCGCCGTCACGCAGCAAAGGCTCTCGATCTCGTCGCGGGCGGCAAGCTCCTTGACGAGCGGGGCCATCTTGATGGCCTCGGGCCGCGTGCCGAACACACTCATAATGCGCAGTTTTTCCATATCAGGCGTCCTCCTTCTTTTCTTCGTTGGGCTCTTCCGATTGTTCGACCGCAGCGGCAGTCTCCGCGCTCTTCTCCTCTGCCGCGGCCTTTTCCGCCTGCATCGCCTTGTCGATATCGCGGCGGAAGATGACGCGCGAGGCGAGGAACGCCGCCACCGCCAGCGCCATCAGGAAGAGCATCGCCTTAATCGCGCCGCTCGACGTCAGCACCACGGCGGAGAGGCCGAGGATACTGCTGATGACATACAGCGCCGCGACAGCCTGCTTCTGGTTGAGGCCCATGTCGATGAGCCTGTGATGGATGTGACCTCTGTCCGGCGCCATGGGATTCTGCCCGTGGGCAAGGCGGCGGATGATGGCAAAGAGCGTGTCGAACATCGGAAGGCCCAGGATCAGGAACGGCACCGCGAACGACACGATGGCATAGTACTTGAACAATCCCTGAATGGAGATCGTCGCAAGGATGTAGCCAAGGAAGGTCGAGCCCGTGTCGCCCATAAACATCTTTGCAGGATTCTTGTTGAAGGGCAGAAAACCAAGGCACGCGCCCACGAGCGAGGCCATCACGAGCGCCACGTCCCCTTCGGATACCAGAAGCGCGATGACGAGCATCGAAATGGCACTGATCGTGGAAACGCCGCAGGCAAGGCCGTCCAGTCCGTCGATGAGGTTGACGGCGTTCGTGATGCCAACGATCCACAAGACCGTAATGGGAACAGCCAGCCAGCCGAGGTCCCAGTACGGGCTCTCGGCAAAGACGTTGGGGTTCGAGAGCGTCTGGATGACAACGCCGTGGAACACGGCGACGAGCGCCGCAAAGATCTGCACGCAGAACTTGAAGTACGCCCGCAGCGGGGACATATCGTCCACCACGCCCAAAACGACGATAATGGACGCGCCCAACAAGATGCCCTTCAGTTGGTGATCGATCTTCACGAACAGCAGCATACTCACGATGAAGCCGAGGAAAATGGCAAGGCCGCCCAGTCTCGGCACGGGCTTTTTGTGCATCCGGCGGTTGTCCTTCGGCACGTCGATCGCACCGATCTTATAGGCGAAGGACTTCACCAGCGGGCACATCAGAAAGCTGACGACGAAGGCGCACAGCAATGCCGCGCCCACGCTCAGCAATAACTCTTTGGGTATCTCATTCATTCTCTCTCACCTTTTCCGCTCAGCGGGCCACGAAGCCGACCTTCTTGTAGACCTTGCGCAGGGTCTTCTCCGCCACGTAGGACGCCTTCTGCGCGCCCGCACGGTACACGGACTCGAGATACGCCTTGTCGGCAAGGATGCGCGTGGCTTCCTCGCGGATGGGACGCAGCGTTTCGATGACGGCGTCGCCCACGGCGGGCTTGAACGCGCCGTATCCCTGACCGGCGAACTCGCGCTCGATCTCGTCAAAGCTCTTGCCCGTCACGGCGGAGTAGATCGTCATCAAATTGGCGACGCCGGGCTTGTGCTCGGGGTCGTAGCGCACGCAGTTCTCCGTGTCGCTGTCGGTCACGGCGCGCTTGAACTTGCGGCGGATATCCTCGGGCTTTTCCATGAGATAGACGGAGCCGTTGGGGTCCTTGTCGGACTTCGACATTTTGCTCATCGGGTCACTCAGGCTCATCACACGCGCGCCGACCTTGGGAATGTACGGCTCGGGCATCTTGAACACGTCGCCGTAGATACCGTTGAAGCGCTGGACGATGTTGCGGCAGAGCTCGACGTGCTGCTTCTGATCCTCGCCCACGGGGACATAGTCGGGCTGATAGAGCAGGATATCCGCCGCCATCAGCGCAGGATAGGTGAAAAGACCGCCGTTGATGTTTTCACTGTTTTTCGCCGACTTGTCCTTGAACTGCGTCATGCGCGAGAGCTCGCCGAACATCGTGTAGCAGTTCAGGATCCAGCCGAGCTCGGCGTGCTGCGGCACGTGGGACTGGATGAAGAGCGTGTTCTTCTCAGGATCAAGGCCGCAGGCGATATACTGCGCAAGCTGCTCGAGCGTGCGGCGGCGCAGCGCTGCGGGGTCCTGACGGACCGTGATCGAGTGCATATCGGCCATGAAGTAGTAGTTGTCAAATTCTTCGTCGCGCTCCGCCCAGTTCTTGATGGCGCCGAGGTAGGACCCGAGGGTCAGATCGCCGCTGGGCTGAATGCCGGACAGCATCACTTTTTTGTGCGCCGTGCTTTCCATGTTTTCCATCGTTTTTTCTCCGATCTGTTTGTTTTTCTGATTTTATCTCGAATTGCGCCGTTAGGCGCAGCTATCGACCCAATTTGTTATGTTACCATATCGTTTTCCGAATTGCAATCTCCCGCAGAAATAAAAGTATCGGCCGCCGCGCCGCCTTCGCTCAAAACAGGCTCGCCTTTCGTTGACTTTTCGGGCAAAATATGGTGTAATAGAGTATCTTTATTTTGACGACACTTCAGGAGGTCATCTATGTCCATCGACATGAAGTATTTTGAGGAAATGGAAGCGAAGATCCCGCACGGCAAGGTGCGCACGCGCTTCGCTCCCTCCCCCACGGGCTATATGCACGTGGGCAACCTGCGCACCGCGCTCTACACCTATTTGATCGCCCGCCACGCAAACGGCACGTTTATTCTCCGCATCGAGGATACCGACCAGGGCCGTCTCGTTGAGGGCGCAACGGACGTCATCTACCGCACGATGGCGGAATGCGGCCTTTCCCACGACGAAGGCCCCGACGTCGGCGGCCCCGTCGCCCCGTATATCCAGAGCGAGCGCCGCGACACCTACGGCAGGTACGCCGAGCTTTTAGTCGAGCGCGGCCACGCCTACTACTGCTTCTGCGAAAAGGCCGAGAGCGAGGAGGACAGCGGCGAATTCGACCGCGCGGACGATCCCTGCCGCGACCTGCCGCTCGAAGAGGCCAGGGCGCGCGTCGCCGCGGGCGAGCCCTACGTCATCCGCCAGCGCATCCCGAAGGACGGCACCACGACCCTCCACGATGCGAGCTTCGGCGACATTACGGTCGAAAACAAGACGCTCGACGATCAGGTGCTCTTAAAGCGCGACGGGCTTCCGACCTACAACTTTGCCAACGTCATCGACGACCACCTCATGGGTATCACCCATGTTGTGCGCGGCAGCGAGTACCTCTCCTCCGCGCCGAAGTATAACCTCCTCTACGAGGGCTTCGGCTGGGAAGTGCCGACCTATGTGCACTGCTCTCCCGTCATGCGCGACGCGCAGCACAAAATGTCCAAGCGCAACGGCGACCCGAGCTACGAGGATCTCAAGGCGCAGGGCTACCTGACGCCCGCCATCCTCAACTATGTGGCGCTGCTCGGCTGGTCGCCGCGCGGCGAGCAGAGCGAGCAGGAGTTCTTCACGCTCGACGAGCTGGTCGGGGCGTTCGACATCGGCGGCATCTCCAAGTCTCCCGCCATCTTCGACATCGAAAAGCTGACGTATTTCAACGCCAACTATCTGCGCAATCTCCCAGCGGAGGAGTTCTGTAAAGTCGCCGAGCCTTACATCCGTGAGAGCGTCAAGAACGAGGCCTATTCCGCTTCTGAGATCGCAGCTCTCCTGCAGGCCCGCTGCGAAAAGCTCACCGACATTCCCGAGAAGGTCGACTTCTTTGATGCTCTTCCTGATTACAGTGTTGAGTTCTACACGAACAAGAAGTCCAAGACCAATGCGGAGGTCTCGCTCGAGATGCTCACGAAGGTCCTGCCCAAGCTCGAGGAACTTCCCGCGTGGACGAACGACGCGATCCACGATATGCTCGTTTCCTTCGCTGAGGAGCTTGGCGTGAAAAACGCAACGCTCATGTGGCCGCTGCGCATCGCCGTCGCGGGCAAGCTCGTCACGCCCGGCGGCGCTGTCGAAATTTGCCATATCCTCGGCCGCGAGGAGACAATCAAGCGCGTCAAGGCCGGTATCGCCAAGCTGGCATGATCGACCGCTGCTGCCCCACGCTTTCGCGCGGCCTGCTCCGGCACGAATTTTGGAACACCGCCGCCGCGTTCGGCGTGCTCACGCTACTGGGCTTTGCCGTTTCTCTCATCAAGCCGGAGCTTGCGCAGGGCGTGCTCGACCGTTTCACCGTGCAGATCGAGCAGCTTGGGCTCACCAATGATGTGCCGCAGTCGCAAATGATGGCGACGCTGTTTTTCAACAACGTCATCGCGTCGCTCCTCTCGATGCTCTACGGGCTCATCCCGTTTCTGCCGCTCAGCGCGCTCGCGCTCGGCACCAACGCGCTGATGCTCGGCGCGTTCGCCGCGCTGTATCTTTCGCAGGGGCTTGGGCTCGGCGTTTATCTCGTCGGCATCCTGCCGCACGGCGTCTTTGAGCTCACGGCGCTCGTCCTCGCCTGCACGCTGGGCCTTCTCATCTGCCGCACGGGAACCGACCGTCTCCGCCGCAAAAAGGAGGCCGTCCCGCTCTGGCCGCGCCTTCAGGACTGCCTGCGCGTGTTCCTCTTCGGCGTCGTGCCGCTGCTCGCTGCCGCGGCGCTCATCGAGGCCTATATCACGCCCGTGCTGCTCGCACTTGTGATGTGATCGCCGACGGTTGACTTTCACCGGATACAACTATATAATGGACCTGTCAAGAATTTGTAAGATGTTTATCTGCTGTTTCTTCAGGATTTGAGGAAAAGCACCGCTCCCGCGGCGCTTTTCCTTTTTCAGCAGCAGAAATATGAGAGATCGAGAGCAGATTGTCCCGCCGCGGGACAGAGAAAGAGAGGGCTACATGGCACAGCCGGCTTCTGTCAGCAAAACCACCGTCCAGAATATGACCGAGGGGAGCTATGTCTCCCTGATTTTGCGCTTTGCGCTGCCCATTTTCATCAGTCAGGTCTTTCAGCAGCTCTACAGCACAGCGGATGCGTTCATCGTAGGCAAGTACCTCGGCACGAACGCCTTCGCCGCCGTCAGCTCGTCCGGTACGCTCATCATGCTGCTTACCAGTCTGTTTATCGGCACAGCCATGGGCGCGGGCGTCGCCATCTCCAAATACTTTGGCGCAGGCGACTATGAAAACGTCTCGCGCGCCATCCATACGAACCTTGCCTTCGGCATCGTCTCGGGCGCAGCGCTGACGGTCATCGGCGTCTGCCTCACGCCGACGTTCCTCGTCTGGATGAACACGGACGCGCAGGTCATGCCGCAGGCGGTCGAATACTTCCGCTATTACTTCCTCGGCGTGCTGGCAACGGTACTCTACAATATGTGCACGAGCATTTTGAACGCCCTTGGCGACAGCCGCCGCCCGCTGCACTACCTCATCATCTCCTCGCTTGTCAACATCGCGCTCGACCTTCTGTTCATCGGCGTGTTCCGCTGGGGCGTGTGGTCCGCCGCCGTGGCGACCGTGCTCTCCCAGGGCACGAGCTGCGTGCTCTGCCTCATCCACCTGCTCAAAAAGGGCGAGGTCTACACCGTCACCCCGCGCAACATCCGCTTCCACGCCGGTATGCTCGGCGAGATCGTGCGCTACGGTCTTCCCTCCGGCGTGCAGAACTGCGTCATCGGCCTTGCCAACGTCATCGTCCAGTCGCAGATCAACTCGTTCGGTATGCTTGCCATGGCCGCCTATGGCGCGCACTGCAAGATCGAGGGCTTTGCCTTCCTGCCCATCACGAGCTTTACGATGGCCTGCACCACGTTCGTTGGTCAGAACCTCGGCGCCAAGCAGTATGACCGCGCCAAGCGCGGCGCGCGCTTCTGCATCCTCATCGCCGTTGTCATGGCCGAGCTGATCGGCCTGTGCTACTACATCTGGGCGAGCGAGCTCATCACGCTCTTCGACGGCACGCCCGGCGTTGTGGCGCTCGGCGTGCAGCAGGCGCGCACGGTGGCGCTCTTTTACTGCCTGCTTGCGTTTTCACACTCCATCGCCGCCGTCTGCCGCGGCGCGGGCCGCGCGGTCGTGCCCATGATGATCATGCTCTCCGTCTGGTGTGTCATCCGCATCATCTACATCATGCTCGTCGTCCACTTCATCGGCGAGATTGGCTACATCTACTGGGCCTATCCTCTCACCTGGGCGATCAGCTCCACCATTTACCTCATTTACTACCTGCGCTCTGACTGGGTGCATGGATTTGAAAGGTGACTCTATGTCTTCTCCTGCGTTCCGCTTCCGCCTCGCCACGCTTGACGACGCTCCCGCGCTTCTGAGCATCTACGCGCCGTACGTCGAAAAGACGGCCATCTCGTTTGAATACGACGTACCGTCGCTCGACGAATTCCGCCGCCGCATCGCGGATATCTCGCGCAAATACCCTTATCTCGTCGCGGAGGATGAAAATGGCCAGCTCCTCGGCTACGCCTATACGCACACGTTCATCGCGCGTAAGGCCTACGACCACTGTGCGGAGTCGACGATCTATCTCGCCCTCGACGCGCGCAAGCACGGTCTCGGCAAGCGCTTCTACCGCGCGATTGAGGAGCTGTCGCTCGCTCAGAACATCTACAATCTCTATGCCTGCATCGGCGAGCCGCAGGGCGCGGACGACGAATATTTAACGGACAACAGCATCCGCTTCCATGAGCACATGGGCTTCCGCCGCATCGGCGTGTTCACGCGCAGCGGCTACAAGTTCGGCCGCTGGTATAATATGTCCTGGGCGGAAAAGCTGCTCACCGAGCCTCCGGAGCACCCCGGGGCCGTCATTCCCTTCCCGCAGCTCGAGCCCGCGCTGGTCGCCGATATTCTTCGGCGCGCAGCCGAATAAAAACCCAAAATTTTACAAAAAATCATGCACACCCTATTGACATTGCCGATGGGGTGTGCTATATTTTCGCTCAAGTTAATACCGCAAACCGTTGAAGCGGAGATAACGGCAATGATGCCTTCACAGAGAGCCTGCGACGCTGAAAATCAGGCAAGATACACATTGTCAAATGGACCGCCGAGGGTGCAGCGAAATGCGCTTTGCGCGCAGAGTATCCTGCAACGTGTTGGCATACGTCAGTTGCCGGGAGATATGATGGTATCTCCGCCAAGCGCACGGGAAAAGCCCGTGAATTCAAGGTGGCACCGCGGATCGTTCGTTTTTTCGTATCGCATTCGTCCTTGACAGACGGCATCGTTCTGTCGGGGGCGCTTTTGTTTGCGCAGAAAGCTCCTTTGGCAGAACGCCAAAGGAGCTTTTCTTTTTCAGGAGGTCACGTATGAATATCCTACCACCGCTCGAAACCGTGAAGGACCTCGCCGCGGCGAAGCAGTACGACGTGCTGCCGCTGAGCTGCGAGATCCTCTCCGACTTCATCACTCCCATTGAGGCGATGCGCATCCTTAAAAATGTGTCCACCCACTGCTATATGCTCGAATCCGCGCAGGCGGACGACCGCTGGGGACGCTACACGTTTCTCGGCTTTGACCCAAAGCTCGAGATCACCTGCATCAACGGCGAACTGAAGGCCGGCGGCCTCACCGTCCGCACGGACGACCCGTCCCAATATCTGCGCGAGCTGCTGACCGGCTATAAAAGCCCCCGCTTTGACTACCTCCCCTCCTTCACCGGCGGGCTTGTGGGCTACTTTTCCTACGACTATCTCAAATACAGCGAGCCGAGCGTCCGCTGCGGCGAGCAGGATGAGGACAGCTTCAAGGACGTCGATCTGATGCTGTTCGACAAGGTCATCGCCTTCGACCACGTGCGGCAGAAGATCGTGCTCATCGTCAACATGGCGCTCAGCGACGTCGAGGTCGGCTACAACAAGGCCCGGCTCGAGCTGGAGCAGCTCGTCTCCCTTCTCAAAACCGGCGAAAAAAAGCAGGAGTCCCCCGGACGGCTCCTCGGCGAGGTCACGCCGCTCTTTTCCAAAGAGCAGTTCTGCGCGATGGTCGAGACCGCCAAGCACCACATCCGCGAGGGCGACATTTTCCAGATCGTGCTCTCCAACCGCCTGAGCGCCCCGTTTGAGGGAAGTTTGCTCAACACCTACCGTGTGCTGCGCACGATCAATCCCTCGCCGTATATGTTCTACTTCTCCGGCACGGACGTCGAGGTCGCGGGCGCCTCGCCCGAAACACTCGTCAAGCTGAAAGACGGCGTGCTGCACACCTTCCCCCTTGCCGGCACCCGTCCGCGCGGCAAAACGGAGGAAGAGGACAAGGCGCTCGAAGAAAGCCTCCTGCACGACGAAAAGGAGCTCGCCGAGCACAATATGCTCGTCGACCTCGGGCGCAACGACCTCGGCAAGGTGAGCAAATTCGGCACGATGCAGGTCGAAACGCTGCACTCCATCGAGCGCTACTCCCATGTATTTAGATTTGTTCCTGCACCTCCAACAGGCAAGTTTGACCATATCTATACCGACAAAGAACTATACAAAGACTTCAATCTTCCTCAAAAGTACATAGATGTGATAGAAGCAGTCGTCAAGGAACGCAAATAGAAATGACTATCTGTCATATTACAAAAGTTTTCGTATCTTTTCTTTTCCTCTATTGGCATAATTCGCTAAACATGGTATACTCCTAACAGGTGACAAGCCTAAATCGGCTAATATATCACCAATGATGAGATACAGTCATGAAAAAGACGGGCATTATTGTCTTGTCATTGTTTATGGTACTCCTATCTGGTTGTGGGAGCACCGCACAAGAGACACCTAAAAATGATACACCATCTACCGTTTCAGACTATGATATCACCGTTACTATGGTAGAGGGAACGGACACTTATGATATTGACGGAAAGTACACTGGAGAAGTTGTCAATGGCAAGCCACAAGGTGTCGGAACATTCAAAGCAGATGGAGAAAACGGGTCTACATATATGTATGAAGGTAATTTCTCTGATGGAGCCTATAACGGCTATGGAGTGACAACCATCATAAATGATGGCGAAACATTGGAGATGTCAGGAACATACACAAATGGAGAGTTTACACCGACTACAGGTGAGTCTTTCAACTACATTGGTCAGTTAGACCTATTCGGTAAATTTGCAGTTCCAGATGCAGTGATTGAGTATATTGACGCAAATGAAAATCTATTCCCTACTGCAACGAATGAAGCGGTACAGTCCTCTGACATACAAGATTTCTCAAGTAAACAGTTCAATAAGACACGCAGACAAGATCAGATTGGCTTAGTAAAGTTAGACCTTTACGCTGTGCAGGTATTTGAGGATGACTACTTGGGATGTAAGCTAACATACCTTTTGGCCGCTGATGACGATAACAACTATTATGCTCTGTACTATTTGGACAGCACAGAGGTTTACAATGAAGATACATTTACAGCCTACGCCATTCCGTGTTCAACATCTTCATTTGATAACATAAGCGGCGGAACCACCAATGTCATCGTTTTAGCTGCTTGCTATATCGAGTAATAGCTTTGAAGAGGCTCTCTCCGATAAGGAGAGAGCCTCTTATTATGTCCCCTAATGAATAAATCTACATTAGAATTGGCTAACCACTCAGTAGCAACAATTAACCTAAATGGGAGAATGAATAAATATACATCTAGGTCAGTCAATTATGCCTTAGCCACAAATAACTTAAATGGGAGTCGCCAAAAAGAGCAAGCGCTATGTCTCCCCCGAGCGGGCGGCGCAGCTCAGGGCTCTGCTCGCCCCCGGCATTTTAGCCGCGGGCGTATTCGTCAACGAGCCGGTCGAGTCCGTGGCCGGGCTTCTTGACCGCGGCGTCATCGACGTCGCGCAGCTCCACGGCAGCGAGGATGATGCTTACATCGCTTCTCTGCGCGTGCTGACGGACAAGCCCATCTTCCGCGCCTTCAAGATCAAAAGCGAAGACGATCTCCCCGCCATTGAAAGCTGCACCGCCGACCTCGTGCTGCTCGATTCCGGCGCGGGCACGGGCAAAACCTTCGACTGGTCGCCCGTCCAAAGCGTCCGGCGTCCGTATTTTCTCGCCGGCGGCTTAGACCCCGAAAACGTTGCAGACGCCATTGCCGCGCTGCACCCTTACGGCGTGGACGTCAGCTCCGGCATTGAGACGGACGGCGTCAAGGATGAAGTCAAAATGGCGGCGTTCGTCGCCGCCGCGCGCAGGGAGGGCTGAAAATGTCGAATCCGAACGGACGCTTCGGCGTGCACGGCGGACAGTACGTTCCCGAAACGCTGATGAACGCCATCATCGAGCTGGAGGAGGCTTATAACCACTACAAGGCCACACCCCTTCCCCACCATCGTACGCGATTTCCAGTCCGTCATCTCAAGCGAGATCAAGCAGCAGATGCTCGAAAAGGAAGGACGTCTGCCCGATGCCGTGGTCGCGTGCGTCGGCGGCGGCTCGAACGCCATCGGCAGCTTTTATCATTTCATCGATGACCCCGCCGTTCGCCTCATCGGTGTTGAGGCCGCGGGCCGCGGCATCGACACGCTTGAGACCGCCGCGACCATCTCGACCGGCAGGCTCGGCATATTCCACGGCATGAAGTCCTACTTCTGCCAGGACGAGTACGGTCAGATCGCGCCGGTGTATTCCATCTCCGCCGGTCTCGACTACCCCGGCGTCGGCCCTGAGTATGCGTACCTGCACGACATCGGCCGCGCAGAGTATGTTGCCATCACCGATGAGGAGGCCGTGCAGGCGTTCGAATACCTCGCCCGCACGGAGGGCATCATTCCCGCCATCGAATCGGCCCACGCCGTCGCCTACGCGCGAAAGCTCGCACCCACGATGGGGAGCGATCAGCTTCTTGTCGTCACGATCTCCGGCCGCGGCGACAAGGACTGCGCCGCCATCGC
>ENA-UOJV01000513-UOJV01000513.1-human-gut-metagenome-genome-assembly--contig:-C82-NODE-513-length-56952-cov-57.158479_pt1 | contig 56952 bp, 55 predicted proteins | sample MGYA00242356_ERZ723903 | MGnify/ENA metagenome assembly ERZ723903
GCGCACCTGCTTTGGGAGCAGGGGGTCGTGGGTTCGAATCCCGCTACCCCGACAATGTAAACTTTAAAAAGAGAGAAAATATTTGTTCGGGGTGTAGCGCAGTCCGGTTAGCGCACCTGCTTTGGGAGCAGGGGGTCGTGGGTTCGAATCCCGCTACCCCGACAGAAAATCAGCAATCTATCTTCTTAGTTTATCTGACTTAAGATGATAGATTTTGTTTTTTATAGCAACTTCCCCATAAGTTGCACTTCCACTATCTAAAATTCACTCGATTTTATACCCAAATATTCATTTTTTTACACAATTCGTGAACCAAATGCGTATCTGTGTTGTTTATGAAGTAAATACAAGTGAAATTCTTTTTTAAGATAATTAATTTTTTAGTTTATTCGAGAGTTAAAAGGCCAGCTCATAACCACAAATGAGAGGGCCTTTATCTTTTTCTGATAAGATTTCCCCAACTCAATTTACCTGAAAGAAAGAGATTCATCAGCATCAATATAGTGTCATGCTTCTATCCGCTGATTTAAGCCGACGACGTCGGCTGCACAATCGACGGCGCCGACTATACAGCCAACAACGCCAGCTCTGTAACCAACGACGGCGATTAAAGTCTCCAACACGTTCCACTACCCTTCTATTCCTGTCACATTATACGCCTGTCAGGAAACACATAAAAAAAAGGCCGTCTCAAAGTATTTTGAGACGGCCCTCTTTCTATAGTATCAACAGTCTTATGCCATACTTCCTCCGACAATGTCCAGCAATTCGTTTGTAATTGCCTGCTGACGACTCTTGTTATAAATCAAAGTCAGCTCCTGAATTAAATCATTTGCATTGTCTGTTGCAATTTGCATAGCCATGGTTCGTGCAGCATGCTCTGCCGCATTCGAATCAAGCAAAACTGTATAAATCTTCATACGTAGCACCTTAGGCAACAATTCCTGCATCACTTCTTCGGCAGACGGCTCTATGATATAATCAGCTTGCACGTTGCTTTCCCCTGCTTCATCCGCTGTTTGAGCAGCAGACAAGTCGATAGGCAAATAGGTCTCTTGTGTCAGAACTTGTGTAGAAGTCGACTTAAAATGATTATACAGCAACTCTACCTGTTGTATTTCCCCGCTTAAGAAACGGTTTATCAAATCGGTCGATAAGTCAGATGCTTCCTTGTAATTCGGTTTTCCGCTCATATGCTGGAAATCACCCATCGGCTGAAATCCCATTTTCTTCACGGCATCGGCCACCTTACGCCCTACCGGATATACCAAGATATTCTCCTTACCAATCTTCGCACTGTATTTTTCTATGATTTCAGTCAAATGACGAATCACATTCATATTAAATCCACCGCACAAGCTACTGTTCGAAGCAAACACAACAACGGCAATCTTTTTCACATCACGTTTCACAATGAAAGGTGACTCTACACTAAGCCCCGCACTCAGAAAGTTGGTAAGCATACGATGCAGTCGTCGTTCGTAAGGAAGCATGTTTTCTATTGCCTCCTGAGCCTTATGTAGCTTCGACGAGGCCACCATCTTCATAGCCGAAGTAATCTTCAGCGTACCTTGAATTGAATTTATTCTTCCTTTTACTTCTTTCAGTGATGCCATGACAATTATCTTTCTTTAAATTGGCCTGCTGTATCAGCTGCCACCTTTTCTATTACTGCAGTAATTTCATCGCTGATCTTTCCGCTGGCCAGTACATCCAGTACATCAGCCTGATGGTTTGCACGCATAGTGGTCAGGAAGGCATCCTGGAAAGCACGAACCTTACTGATAGGCACTTCACGCATCAATCCGTGTGTACCGCAATACAAGATTGCAACCTGTTCTCCTACAGGCATCGGTGAATATTGAGGCTGAATCAGCAACTGGTTATTCTTACGTCCTCTGTCGATAGCCATTGCTGTAACAGGGTCCATATCACTACTGAATTTAGAGAAGGCTTCCAATTCACGATATTGTGCCTGGTCTATCTTCAATGTACCGGCCACTTTCTTCATACTCTTAATCTGTGCACTACCACCTACACGAGATACTGAGATACCTACGTTAATAGCCGGACGGAATCCCTGATTAAACAAGTCTGTTTCCAGGAAGATCTGACCATCGGTAATAGAAATCACGTTAGTAGGAATATAAGCTGATACGTCTCCAGCCTGTGTTTCGATAATAGGCAAAGCAGTCAACGATCCTCCTGCTTTTACCTTTCCCTTCAGGCTTGGTGGCAAATCGTTCATCTGTTCGGCCACTTCCTGCTGAGAAATAATCTTAGCTGCACGTTCCAGCAAACGTGAATGCAAATAGAAAATATCACCCGGATATGCTTCACGTCCGGAAGGACGACGAAGAATCAAAGATACTTCACGATATGCAACCGCTTGTTTAGACAAATCATCGTAAACTACCAAAGCATGACGGCCGGTATCGCGGAAGTATTCTCCGATGGCAGCTCCCGCAAACGGAGCAAAATACTGCATGGCTGCAGGGTCTGAAGCTGTTGCAGCTACCACAATGGTATAATCCATTGCTCCCTTTTCACGCAAGGCGTTTACCAAACTAGCCACTGTAGAGCCTTTCTGTCCTACTGCCACATAAATACAGTATACCGGATTCCCAGCCTCATAGTTAGCACGCTGATTAATAATGGTATCAATGGCAATTGCTGTCTTTCCGGTCTGACGGTCACCGATAATCAACTCACGCTGTCCGCGACCGATAGGAATCATGGCATCAATAGCTTTCAATCCTGTCTGCAGAGGCTCAGTTACCGGCTGACGGAAAATAACTCCCGGTGCCTTACGTTCCAAAGGCATTTCGAACAGTTCACCGCCAATTTCGCCACGTCCGTCCAAAGGAACACCCAGTGGGTCGATTACACGTCCCAGCATACCTTCACCTACATTAATAGATGCAATACGCTTTGTACGTTTTACAATCATCCCCTCTTTGATCTGGTCTGTAGGTCCCAACAATACGGCACCCACATTATCCTCTTCCAGATTCATCACAGTACCCATGATACCGTTTTCAAACTGCAGCAATTCGTTGGCTTCGGCATTTCGCAATCCGTAGATACGCGCCACACCATCGCTCACTTGCAATACAGTTCCCACTTCATCGAATTTCAAGGAAGTATCAATTCCCTGCAACTGCTGCAGCAATACTTCCGAAACTTCGCTGGGTTTTATTGTATTTTCTGGCATATTTTATATCTCCAACTTCTAATATTAAACTATTCTTCTATTTCTCGCCATAAACTGACGCTTCACCCTCTTGAGCTGATTGGCCACACTGGCGTCCATACGAAACCCAGCCAGTTCGATAATGTAACCTCCAATGAGAGCAGGATCAACTTTTGCTTCCAGTTCCACGCTTCCCTTTGTCCGTTCACTAGCCAACACCTCCAAATGCTTTACCAACTTAGGTGAAGGAATCGCAGTTGTTAATTTTCCGATGAGGATATGCTTATCTTCCCTGTACAAGTCTATATACGACCAAGTCATGAATTGCAGGAATTTCTCTCTTTTTTCCTCCAGCACCAAATTATAGAAACGCTTCAGTTCCTCAGAAACAGTCTTACCTCCTGCGGCTTCGCAGAGCAGATTCAGTTTTTGTTCCACATCCAGTACCGGATTCTCTATGGCCCGACGCAATTCCGGCACCTCCGCATAATGTACAGCAAGCGATTTTACTTCTTCGTACACTACATCTTCTTTACCTTGTGCCTTTGCATACGCCAGCAATGCCTTTGCATAACGCATAGAAACAACTCCAGTATTCATAACATTTATTTTTTAGAAGATTCAAGCATTTCATCCAGCATACGGTCAATCAACTCCATCTGCTCTTTTTCATCAGCCAGTTTACTGCGCATGATCTTTTCTGCAATATCTACTGACAAGACTGCTACCTGGCGGCGAATATCACGAATTGCACTTTCTTTTTCAGTTTCAATTTGTTTTTTCATTTCATCCATCAGGCGCTGTCCTTCCAGCATGGCACGCTCCTGTGCATCTTTGATGATACGGTCGCGTGTAGCAGAAGCCTCATTCAGTATCCGTGCCTGTTCTTCACGAGCCTGCGCAAGCACTTTTTCGCCTTCGGCCTTCACATTAGCCAGTTGTTCGTTTGCTTCACGTGCAGCTTTCAGCGAATCGTCAATGTATGCTTTCCGATCCTCAACCATGCCGATGATTACAGGAAAGCCATACTTTGCCAACACAAAGAAAACGGCTCCAAACACTATAATCATCCAGAACATCAATCCCGGATCTGGAGTTAATAATCCCATATCTTCTTATTTTAAAATTGAAAGTAGTTAAGGAAAGGAGATACGATGCCCGCATTTCCTTAACTACCTTATAAATTACAAGAACAAAGTCAACAAACAAACTACAATGGCAATCAAAGCCACACCTTCTACCAAAGCAGCTGCAATAATCATACTCATTCGAATATCGCCTGATGCCTCCGGCTGACGTGCAATACCTTCCATAGCAGAGCTACCTATACGGCCAATACCAAGGCCAGCACCTACAACTGCAATACCTGCACCAATAGCAGCACCCAATTTACTAATACCTACACCTGCAGCAGCCTGCAATAAAATTGACAATAACATAATCTTACAATTTTTAAATGGTTATACTTTCCTATTTCTTTTAATCTCTATTTGCTTGCTTCGTGTTCCTTTACTCTCGACAAACCGATAAATACAGCCGAAAGCATTGTAAACACATAAGCTTGAATGAATGCCACCAGTACTTCCAGCGCATCCATAAAAATACCGAATATCACTGCCACTGCTGTCATCGAACCATTAATAACCGGTCCCACTTTTGCAGTGATAAAGATGATGGCTATCAAACTCAGAATAGCCGCATGTCCTGCCATAATATTAGCAAAAAGACGAATCATCAGTGCAAACGGTTTCGTAAATATACCGAAGAACTCAATCAACGGCATCATAGGTATCGGAGCTTTCAGCCAGGTAGGCACCTCCGGCCAAAAAATTTCTTTCCAATAAGCCTTCGTAGCATACACATTCGTAAAGATAAACGTGCAAATGGCCAACACCAAAGTAACAGCTATGTTACCTGTTATATTAGCTCCTCCTGGGAAGAACGGCACCAGCCCCATCAAGTTATTTACCAATACGAAGAAAAATGCAGTCAGCAGATACGGAGCATATCGCTTATAGTCTTCTCCGATGCATCCTTTTATCACATCGTCGTACACCATCAGCACCAATGCCTCAATCATACCTACTCCTCCTTTAGGAGCCCCCTGTTCTACCGGGTGTTTTTTATACCAGCGTACACAACTCATCATAATGACGAGCAACAGCGCACTGTTTATAAACAATCCCAGCACATTCTTCGTAATGGAAATATCAAAAGGACGAACCTCTTCACCGGCATCATTTCGTTCTACTATCTTACCGTCGTATGCTCCACCTTTGGCGATATACAATCCTTCGTATTCTCCCTCTTCCAGTCGGGAAGAAGAAAATACATGCCATCCGGTGCTGCTTTTCACAATAACCGGCAGTGGAATACAAAGCTCTGTCTCACCCAACGTCACGATATGCCATTTGTATGCATCGCCAATGTGACCGAACACCAGTTCATTCACATCGAGTTCTTCTTCACTTTCCTGTGAAGCCGTTCCCGCAGACTGAGCCCATACCATCCCCGGTATACTAACCAGCAGAAGCAGAATTATTGCTATGTACCGAAGTTTTTTCATTGTTTTTTTTCTCTTGTTTAAGTTTCTCTTCAAACAGAAGGAAGAAGCGTGTCTCAAAAATCAGAAAGGCAAAATAAAAAAAGATAAACGTACCGATAAAAGCTACAATTTCATGCCGTACAAAAAAGCCATAAGCAATCATAACAAATGCACTCAATATAAACTTTATCGCCTTACATACCATGTAAGTCATGGCTATTTTATCTTGCCCCAGCCGGATACTGAACGTAAACATACCTATATAAAATAAGCCGAAAAGATAGAAGAATATCGGTATGGCAGGAAACCACAGAAAATACCGTTCCGGTATAAACAAATGGTATACTAAGGCCACAATCCCCGTCAGAACAATTCCTGCAAGAGTATGTTCTACTACAAACTTTTTCTTTACGGCTAACATTAACATAGTATTATGTAGTTTTTCAATCGGAAACTACCAAAACGTTTTTAGTTCAGCGTCCACTTCACTTTTCTCAAAGTTCAGCACAGACTGATATCTGATTGTCTCTAACTTCCACAAATCCTTCAGTAATCTGCAAAACTTGTGTTTCTTTTCCGGCAACATATTTCACCTCTCCTTCCACAAGCGACGAAATGAGCGGAGCATGATCGGGCAATACCTGAAACTCTCCGAGTTCTCCCGGCAATGTAACCGACTCTGCCATACCATCGAACACGATTCGTTCGGGTGAAACAATTACCAAATGAAGTTCTTTCATATTATTCTATTTTAATTGACAAGCCTTTCTGTCCCGGTCCGGCTTATCCCTGAGCAGCTTCCAGCAATTTCTTACCTTTTGCTATGGCATCTTCTATCGTACCTACATTCAGGAAAGCCTGTTCCGGCAAATAGTCTACCTCACCATCCAGAATCATCTTGAATCCCTTAATTGTATCTTCAATAGATACCATCACTCCGGGAACTCCAGTAAACTGTTCGGCTACAGCAAATGGCTGCGACAAGAAACGCTGTACTCTACGTGCACGGTTCACAGTCAGACGGTCTTCATCCGAAAGTTCATCCATACCCAAAATAGAGATAATATCTTGCAATTCCTTATTACGTTGCAGAATTTGTTTTACGCGCTGAGCAGTTTCATAATGTTCTTTACCAACAATCAGCGGATCAAGAATACGAGAAGTTGATTCCAACGGATCCACAGCCGGATAAATACCCAACTCGGTAATCTTACGGCTCAATACCGTAGTCGCATCCAAGTGTGTAAAGGTAGTAGCCGGAGCAGGGTCTGTCAAGTCGTCTGCCGGCACATATACCGCCTGTACAGAAGTAATAGATCCGTTTTTGGTAGAAGTGATTCGTTCCTGCATCTGTCCCATTTCTGTAGCCAGAGTAGGCTGATATCCTACTGCAGAAGGCATACGTCCCAACAAGGCAGATACCTCAGAACCGGCCTGAGTAAAACGGAAGATATTATCGATAAAGAACAAGATATCACGCGGTCCATTTTCTCCGGTTTGTCTGTCTCTGAAAGATTCTGCCAAGGTCAAACCGGAAAGAGCTACAGACTGACGTGCACCAGGAGGTTCATTCATCTGACCGAAAACCATTGCTACCTGCGATTTTTCCACTTCATTATAATCTACTTTGGAAAGATCCCAATTTCCTTCCTCCATACTCTTCAGGAATTCATCACCATAACGGATTACCCCTGATTCAATCATTTCACGCAGCAGGTCATTACCCTCACGAGTACGTTCTCCTACTCCCGCAAACACAGAGAAACCGTTGTGTTTCTTCGCAATGTTGTTAATCAACTCTTTGATAAGCACTGTTTTACCTACACCAGCGCCACCAAACAATCCAATTTTACCTCCTTTTAGATAAGGTTCCAAAAGGTCAATTACCTTAATACCTGTAAAAAGGACTTCCTGAGTAGTAGCCAGATCTTCAAATTTAGGCGGCTCACGATGAATAGGGAAACCGTCCGTTTTGTCCAGTTCCTTCATGCCGTCAATAGTTTCACCGACAACGTTCATTACTCGTCCTTTAATCTGAGTACCGACCGGCATTGTAATTGCCTGACCGGTTGGCACGACTTCCATTCCGCGCTGCAATCCATCCGTGCTGTCCATTGCCACGGTACGAACAGTATCTTCACCAATGTGCTGCTGCACTTCCACCACCAATGTGCGGCCATCGTGTCTTACGATAGTCATCGCATCGTGGATCTTCGGCAAAGCATGTTCCGCATCCTTGCCTTCAAGTTTGAAGTGTACATCGACTACCGGACCGATTACCTGCGAAATGTGTCCAACGATTTTTGACATAAGCTATACTTTTAAATTTTAAAAGTCTCCCTTCACAAAAGTTCCAATAAAGTTGGTCATTCAATTGTTAAAAGTTTGACTATTTGTGTTACGCAAATTTATAGAATAATCTTGCATGGGTGTAACTCCATATAACATTTTTTAGCCTTAAAACTATGTTATAAGACACAAATCAACTAATATTGAACATTCCATTTTACAATAGAGAACACGAATAAACATTTATTCACATATATACGATTCCATTCCCCTTCATAGCCTTAAAAAAAATAACGCTACCCTCCATACAAAGTACTCCTCTGTACAGAAAGTAGCGTATTTTTCAACTTTCAATGAGAAAACTCTTTTTAAGATTTACTCATTTTCTCATCCATATCTCATTAATTTTCCGGCGTACAATAATGGCATTCAGTATCGTAACAGCCACAAACAATATCCCTCCTACCAGACAAGATGGAAGAAGCCCACCAGAGTTCAAATCCGGGAATAATCCATTCACTACATCCAGATACTCTCCCCGTATGAGGCATACCACAACAAGACTCAATATAAGTACCAGTAAATTGACCGCGGCAGACAACACCTGATAAGGTCGTGCCACACGTACAGGACTATATCCTATCAACAACAGATTTTCCAGCTTTTTGGTATTCTTTTGCAATAAAAGATAAATACTGAGAATCAGAATATAAAATGAAAGTATACTGATAATCAACCCTACAGACATCACTATACCCACAATCAGTTTCAAGAACCAGGCAGTTTTTCCAGCATCGGCCTTGTCACCTTCGGTTTCATACCCTTTTTCTTTCAGGAAACGTGCAATTCTCTCATCTGCCGGATTGTGTACCTCTACAATCAGTCTCGACGGTTCAGTCTGCTGTCCAGTCCCATACACTTTATTTGCCCAATCCACAAAAGTCTCCGGCACCAGAATTGTATTCAATCTGTCAGAAAATCCTACAATATTCCCTTTCATCACTTTCACCTGCCCGTTACCCATCAATCGGATATCCAAATTAACCATACCCACAAGTCCCTCCGATATCTTAGGCAAGTTTCTGCTTTGCGCAAACCCGAAGTTATACAGATTCAGATAATTACGTGGTACGATGATAGGAATCACCTCTTGCGAAGCATCAAATTTCCAGCGATCCAGTTTTGCATCTACAAAGCGGTCGGGCACCGATTCAAAAAACATATCGGTAGACATCTGCATCCCCTGTACTCCCATTCCTGCCGATACACGAAACTGAGTCGGCTTAAAAGCTCCGACCTCTGCCGTAAAAGGCTGTTTCTTAATTTCATCCACATCACCAGCCGAAAACGTATTACTTTTTCCCACCAGCGACCCCAATGTGCTTACCTTTTTACTCAGAATCAAATAATCCTTCTTCATAAAGCTATCCCCCTGCGTAAACACAGGCAAGACATCCTTATAAAACTGCACACTCAGCAGCACAATCACCATTCCACACAAATTAGCCAGAAAGAATCCAGCCAATTGCGCCACGCTAATATGCTGTTTCAATAATTTCCAAAGCATGATTTGTTTAATTTTTTATTTTGAATTTTTAGTTTCAAAGTCATCTTCTTCTACAGTTTCAATACCCTGTCATAATTCATCTCCGGATGCTTTCCTATAGAAGTCAGAATTGCGCCGGCTCCACGTTTGTCTACTTCTTCCTTCAGAATATCAGCCATCATCCGAGCATTTCCATCGTCCAGATGACTGATAGGCTCATCCAGAAAAATAAAATCGAAAGGTTGGCACAAAGCTCTGACAAAAGCCACTCTCTGTTGCTGACCGTACGACATTTGTCCGATTTTCTGATTCCATTTGTCCGCAATTCCAAGCCGGTCAAACCACTCCTCCATCTGCTTTCGGCTGGCATACTTTGTCAATCCGTTTTTCAAGATTACATTTTCTCCTGCTGTCAACTCCGGAAACAAGCGTAACTCCTGAAAAAGCATACTCAATTCTTTTTTTCTGATGTTCACCCACCGGCTGACCGTAAACTTTCTGACATTTTCTCCATCAAAAGAAATAATTCCCTGATAGTCTTTTCTGTATCCATACACAAAGCTGCAGAGCGAAGATTTCCCCGTTCCCGAAGCAGCTTCCACCAAACAAATCTGTCCTTTCTGAAACGCAATCTGTTTGTGCCATACATCCGACACGACACAATCCCTGTCTGCAAAAACCGCAGGCAAAGTCTGTTGCAATTCTATTGTATTCATTTTTCCAATTTTATTTTCCGGTTGTCAGATTTACCAATGCCGTCATCTGCTCCAGCACGTTTCTGTTCCGATCTTTAAAGAGCAGTTCCATATGCACCATTTTATCCTCTTCTCTCATTTCCACTGTCATCCTGTCCAGTCTGTCCAAGCCTATAAACACGGGGGGCATCTGCTGCTTGCGAAGTGTAGACGATACGGTCTGCATCAAAGAAATGAAGTTCATTACAGAGAACACTCTCTTTCCTTCTACTTCTTTTCCCCATTCCGTATTCTTCATCGACAATCCCAGCACTTTTCTCTCCACCAGATTCTCCCTGTTGGTAAAATACATTTTACCATCCTTTACACCAAACCATACATGAACCGGACCCGGACGCATATTCAATACACTACCATCCATCATATAAAATTCATACGCATGTTCTCCACGATTCATCAAGCGCATTTGTCCTCCAGTCATGGCAATCATCGGTTTCAGATCCTCAACAGTCTGCAGAAAATCCGTACTCACCACATCCGCCAATAAAATATAATCTCCATACAACGGATTAGTCACAGTAAACGATACGTCACCTTTCACAGCAGAGAAAATGGCATGAAAATCAAGCGGAATCATCGAATGCTCAAACATACGCTTCACAGCAGGATTGCTATTCAACCATTTATATAACTTTGCTCCGTCTACGGACAATGTACTCCAACCGAACGTATTGGCAGGAAAATCATCCAAATGGTCTCCTTTTACCGGTGATGTAGCATTAAAATATTCTTCCGCCACCTTCATCATCACCTTATCGGTGGTAAGCGAACGTACATCACACACCAGCTTACCTGTCTCAAAATTCATTGTAGCCAAGGCCTTCACGTCCTCCCCTTTCAGTTCAGCCGACCCTCCCATTGTCAATGGATAAATCGCACGTTCCGGCAGCAAAGCCATTGAAGCCCAAACAGAAATATCTCCTTTTGCATCCTGAATACTTTGATAATCTTCAGTTTCAGCAAAGCTATCCTCCCGTTTCTGTCTCAACCATTTTGCAGCCGAATGTTGCATATCACCGGCATTTCTTCCAGACGGGTCCATCACCAACAGAAAAGCATCTTCATTATAAGCGATCAGCATCTTTCCCATTACCGTCCAAGTACATCCGTCGCTTTCACGTAACGCCTCACACACACCCTGTTCTTTCAGCATCTCCAGCAAATCTGTCAGTTTGTCCTCATCAGTTACCCGCATCAGCACACCAGCAGACACCGAGCGTTTTTCTACAAACAAATACAGCCTGTCTTTCAAAGACAATCCGCTCTCATCGGGATTCGCCACAATTCTGTCAATCAGATTCTCCGAATCAGTCAGTCCACTTTTCAACAAGTCAGCCAGCCGGTTCATCGCCACCTGTCCTTCACTATTCTGTAAGCCAGCTTTAGCAGCCATCGCTTTCAGGTCGACAGTCGCTACCGCAGCAGCATCCTTCGGCAACACACGTTCATAGTCTGCACCTCCCGAACAAGCCGTCAGTACCCATACAGCAGTTGCCCCTACCCAATATTTCAGTGTTTTCATTACTTTAAGAATTAAATAAATTCATCATATGCACAGCAACCAGCGCAGCCGTTTCTGTCCGCAGTCTCGATTTACCCAGACTGATTGGCTGAAAGCCCAGTGCTTCAGCTTTCTGAACCTCCTCCGGACTAAAATCACCTTCCGGTCCAATCAAAACCAGTGCATCTTCCCCAGGTTTCAAAACCTCTTTCAGCAACGGCTTCTCTCCCTCGTAACAGTGAGCGATAAATTTCTGTCCCTGAAAATCCCGTTGCATAAATTTAGCAAAGTCCGTCATTTCATTCACAATCGGCTTACGTGCCTTCAACGACTGCTTCATGGCCGACACCACAATCTTCTCAATACGTTCCGTCTTGATAACCTTCCGTTCAGAAAAACGGCAATTCAAAAAGCTCAATTCATCAAAGCCTATTTCCGTTGCTTTTTCGGCAAACCACTCTATACGGTCCATATTCTTGGTTGGTGCCATAGCCAGATGCAAATGTCCTTTCCAGAACTTCTCCTGCTCTATTTTCTCCACCACCTTCACCTGACACCTTTTTCCCGTAGCCGCACTGATGACTGCCTTATAAAAAAATCCTTTCCCGTCTGTCAGCATCACTTCGTCGCCTACACCCAAGCGTAATACTCTCAAACAGTGTCCGGCTTCCTCTTCCGGAAGTTCCGGACAAGTATCAATATCCGGTGTATAAAATACATGCATATCTTTTTCTTTTTTAAAATTTTACTCGTGCAAAGATAGTGAAAGGCGAGAGCAGAGGCAAACGAAAACATAGTTTTCAAGTTTGAACTATGCCGAACCGCATCCTATCTTCTAGAAAGATAGCGAAAAGCAAACGCAGGAACAAACGAAAATAAAAAAATTATGTCCGAACAGCAGCACCATTCCATGCAACCATTCGGACATAACTACAAGATATCAAGACCTCAATTAGCGGACAGCAAGCTCCTTACCCAATGCAATCCACTGCTTCAAGACATTTGTTTCCTTATCCTTCATACCCAGTTCCATACGTCCGTGAGTATCATCCTTTGCCTCTACTGTCATGTAATCCATAACACTCAGCATCCGCTGTGTCAACTGATCTTTCGAACTATAAACCTGATGATTAGCATTCATTATCTCATTCAGTGAATAACAGTTCATCACAAAGAAGCACCGTTTACCCGGCACATTACCAGCCCACGATTCATTCTTCATTGAGTTATCGACCTCTTTCTGTTCGGCACACATCTTATCATTAGTCAGATAAAATACTCCATCTTTTACACCTATATATATAGACACGTTGCCTTGCACACCCATCATACGTCCGTCTGCCATCTGCAGCTCATACGCATTCTTTCCGGTTTCCACCAGCTTCATTTGTCCTCTGGTCATGTCCAACATCGGCTTCAAACTTTCAAAACTCTGCATAAAATCCGAGTTCTCCACCTCAGCCATCAATGCAAACGACAAAGGTTCCAGATTAGAAATACAGATTACTGTTTCTCCATCAATCGCGCTCAATACCGACTTCAAGTCAAACATGGTCTGTACACCACCCAGCTGTGCTGCCATAGCAGGTTCCTTCATCAATGTTTCATACAATTTATCTCCTTTCAAACCCATGTCTACCCACATGAACGAACCTTTCGGGAACATCTTCAAGAACTTATCAGTAGTTTCTTTCGAATAAATAGGACGAATCTTTTCGTATTCCTTTTTCAAGGCATCATTGATAAGGGTTTCAATGTCAAGAACCATACGTCCTTTTTCAAAATGTACTCCTGCCACAATGTTCAGATCCTTCCAATCAACAGTTGCAGGCATAGACATTTTAGCCATCATCTTATATTCTTCAGGCAGCATCACCATCGACATAAAGACAGAGATATCTCCCTTTATCTTTTCCATACTTTCGAAGCCCTTACTATCACAGAAAGAGTTTTTATTCTCTCCTCCCATTAATTCAGAAGCCCAGGTCTGCAAATCAGCATCCTTTCCTTTGTCCGAGAACAAAAGCAAGCAAGAGCAATCGCTATATGCCAACACCCCTTGCTCTTGTACAACCTGACTATACGCTCCCTTATCTTCTATAGCTGCCGATGGCTGCTGTTTTCCCAGCAAACCAACCAGCTCATTCAGTTTTCCTTTATCCTGCACACATGCCAGCAAGCCCCCTTTTTCTCCTTTGTCATCCACAAACAGATACACTTTTTGCTTCAAATCCAGTCCACTTTCCGAAGGATCCGCCAACACTTTATCTATCAGTTCCGTACCCTGTGCATCCAATCCGTTACCCAAGGTATTCTTAATCTCAGTCACAACAGCCTTAGTATCTTCTGCAGACAAATCACTTTTCTGCACCAGTTGCTTCAAATCTACAGATACCACTGCCCCCGGATTCTCCGGCAACACGTTCACATACTTTTTTTCACTTGAGCACGATGCCAGCCATATCATGGCCAAACACATCAGGCATACATACACACTCTTTTTCATAGCTTTTATATATTAATTAAAACGTTGTCAAACTGTCCGTTCGTGTTTATAACGGAAAACCAAAGCAAACACAACCGCTACCACCAGTGCGTACGCAGCAAAAATAAACCACGCATTGCTCCACCCTTCAACTTGAGGAGCCGTACTACTAAAGTCTACAAACTGGTTTACTATCCACTGAGCAGCCAGTGTACCCACAGTAGCACCCACTCCATTAGTCATAATGATAAACAGTCCCTGCGCACTGGAGCGAATTGAAATATCAGTTTCCTTATCCACAAACAACGAACCGGATACATTAAAGAAGTCGAATGCCACTCCATATACCAGCATGGAAAGAATAAACATCCACACTCCGCTTCCCGGATTTCCCAAGCCAAACAAACCAAAACGCAACACCCAAGCCACCATCGCAATCAGCATCACCTTTTTAATACCAAAACGGCTCAAGAAAAACGGGATCAGCAAGATACAACACGTTTCACTGATTTGCGAGAGTGAAATGAGCAGATTGGCATGCTGTACTCCAAACGTATCAGCATATTCAGGAATAGAACTGAAACTTGTAATAAAAGGATTGGCAAACCCATTGGTAATCTGCAACGATACCCCCAATAACATGGAGAACACAAAGAATATCGCCATCTTTTTCTGTTTAAACAGCAGAAAGGCATTGAGTCCCAGTGCTTCCACAATTGTTTTTTTCTGAGAATGAGTCTTATTTACCGGACAGTGTGGCAATGTGTGTGCATACACCGCCAAAATCACTCCCCATACGGCACACGTATAAAACTGCATATAATTATTCTGGAAACCCATGAGATCGACCAGCCACATCGAACAGATAAAGCCGATGGTACCACATGTACGGATAGGCGGAAAAGCCTTGATTGTATCCAGCCCTTTCTTTTCCAAAGCAGTATACGCCACCGAATTCGACAACGCCAGCGTAGGCATATAAAACGCTACACTCATCGAATAAAAAGCAAACAAAACAGGGAAAGAAACCATATCACCCGCCGTCATTCCATAATAACCGGCTCCAGCCATAAACAAGGCGGCCAGTAAATGACTCAACCCCAGTAACTGCTGTGCCGGCATCCAGCGGTCTGCAATAATTCCGAGAATGGCAGGCATAAACAGCGAAACAATTCCTTGCATTGCATAAAACAAACCAATATGGCTTCCCAAGCCTATATTGGCAAGATAAGTTCCCATTGAAGTCAGATAAGCTCCCCACACTGCAAACTGCAGGAAGTTCATAATGATCAGGCGGATTTTTATATTCATAGCATTTTAAGTAAAATTTATTAGAAACAAAGGTAAAAAATAAAATTGAAAACCATCTTGGAGCTCCAGATTTTTTTATTCCAAGATATCACACATAGCTCCGGACACTTTTTGTCTATCCGTAAACCCGCCACCCTAATTTGTCATATTAATGAAATATGTTCATCTGTATACAGATATAAAAAAAGGGAATCTTCCCAGACTCCCAATCTTCATTAACCTTAAATCTAATACCATGAAAAACACGATGCAAAGATAGCTGTTTTATGTTATGTAACATAACAAACAGCAAAAAAAAACGCTTTTAATTAACATGTATTAAACAATAAGAAAAAGTCCATTATTAAAAACAATAAAAGAATTACTTGTGATTTTCAACAACAAAGCCTATCTTTGCAACGTTGAGTTAGTAAATAATCGTAAAAAAACTTTTTTTAAAGAGACAAACAAAGCATCATGGCAGATTATCACCACACCCCCCATTACAGTGGGCTGATTAAAGCCTGCGTAGTTTTTGGAGATTTATGCATTTGCGGAGGATTATTTATCCTATTTTACTATTGGGCAATCAATAAAGGAAGCAATGTTTTAAATGCCTCTCTACTTCAAGTAGATATCACATTAGTTTTGTGCTATTTCATCTGTGCGCTGAAAGGAGGAGTCGTTTTACATCTTCGTAAAGTCTTCACCTATCAGATTGTGACCCGTGTATTCCGCACCGTCATCTATTTCATATTTTTGTCAGGCATTCTTCTCAGCATTGGCAAATATATGAATGTTTTTTCCTGGTTTTTCGCCGGGTACATACTGACTTTATTTATTTGTATAATCACTTATCGCCTTATATTCCGATCTATCATCAAATTAGTCCGTCTCAAAGGCAAAAATTTGGATCACGTAGTACTGGTAGGCAGCACAGAAAACAATCGGGAACTATATCATGAACTTACCGATGATCCTTCTACAGGCCATCGCGTATACGGTTATTTCGATTTTGAACCCAATCCTGAATTTTCTAAAGAGTGTCCTTATTTAGGTACTCCCGACCAGGTATGTTCCTATCTGCAACAACATTCCAATATTCACTATCTGTACTGCTGTCTGCCATCCAGATACGGCCATATCATTCTCCCTATTATCAATTATTGCGAGAATAATCTAGTCCACTTCTACAGTGTCCCCAACTTGCACAACTATCTGCAGAACCGGGCATACTTTAACCTCATTGGTAATGTACCCTACCTCAGTTTGCGCCCGGACCCATTGAGCCGCATTGAGAATAAAGCAATGAAAAGAGCATTCGACATCGTATTTTCTCTGCTCTTCCTTTGCACCTTATTCCCTATTATATTAATAATTGTGACCATCATCACAAAAATTACCATGCCTGGTCCTATTTTCTTCCGCCAGAAACGAAACGGGCTCAACGACAAGGAGTTCTATTGCTACAAGTTCCGTTCCATGAAGGTCAACAAGGAAGCAGATACACTGCAGGCTACCAAAGACGATCCGCGTAAAACCAAGTGGGGTAATATCATGCGTAAGACCAATATCGATGAACTTCCACAATTCATCAACGTACTGTTGGGGAATATGAGTATCGTAGGTCCTCGTCCGCATATGCTCAAGCACACCGAAGAATACTCCAAACTTATCAACAAATACATGGTACGCCATTTCGTCAAACCAGGCATTACAGGCTGGAGTCAGGTAACCGGATTCCGCGGTGAGACCAAAGAATTGAAAGACATGGAAGGTCGTGTACACGGTGACATCTGGTACATTGAGCACTGGAGCTTCGGTCTCGATCTCTACATCATTTACCGCACCGTGGCCAATGCCATACATGGTGAAAAAAACGCATATTAAGACATCAGTTTGTATTATTCTTACTTATAAAGCGTTCTTGAAAACTCAAATCTTTCAAGAACGCTTTATTTTTTTTAAAAAGTCTTTGCTGTACGGGAAATAAGATTTATTTTTGCGAAAAATATACATCTTATTATTTACCTTTCCACAATAAAAATGTGACAGGTAACCGCGAAGCGTACCCGGACCTGTAGTAAATCTCTGTTTTTTATGACCATAGCCATCGATTTCGACGGAACACTTGTCGAACACAAGTATCCCGAAATAGGCAAAGAGATACCTTTTGCCTTCGAAACTCTGCGCCGTTTGCAACAGGACAAACATCGTTTGATTCTTTGGACTGTACGCGAAGGACGTCTACTCGACGAAGCCATTACTTTCTGCCGTGAACGAGGCATTGAATTTTATGCCATCAACCGAGACTATCCGGAAGAAGAGAAAGGAGCCAACCGACACTACTCGCGCAAGCTCAAGGCAGACCTCTTCATCGACGACCGCAACCTCGGAGGACTGCCCGACTGGGGAACCATCTACAAAATGATCACCCAGAAACTCTCCTACGAAGACCTCATGCGCAAGTACGAAGAAGAAAGCTACCACGATATCCCCAAGAAAAAGGGGTTCTTTGCCAGAGTATTTGGAAAACAGAAGTAAAGGGAACAAGTTGACAAGGAAACAAGTTGACAAGGGGACAAGAGGTTATGAGTTTCTTAGTTCTTGAGTTTATGAGTTTGCGTATGAGGACATCAACAAACTTGCAAACTAAAAAACTAAAAAACTTAAACAACTGCCTCGTCAACTAACTTAAAGACTAAAAATCTAAAGAACTTAAAAAAATATGAAGCTAAAACATTTTATCGTAATCACTACAGCAGGCATCCTGTTTACCGGATGTACTTCTTACAAAAAAGTACCCTACATGCAGGATCCCGAAACTGTAAACGCCTACGGAAAAGAAATTCCTCTCTACGATGCCAAGATCATGCCAAAGGATTTGCTTAGCATCACGGTCAATACCACAGACCCACAGGCTGCAGCTCCTTTTAATCTTACGGTACAAACCCCACTCAACGCAGCTATTGCAAACATCAATACCACTACCCAGCCTTCTCTGCAACAATACCTGGTCAATAATCAGGGAGAAATCGACTTTCCTGTATTGGGCAGACTCAAGGTAGGCGGTATGACAAAAAATGAAGCAGAAGCCCTCATACGAGAAGGCTTAAAACCCTACTTAAAAGAAACTCCCATTGTCACAGTACGAATGGCCAACTATAAAATATCCGTATTGGGAGAAGTTACCCGGCCGGGTACTTTCACCGTATCCAACGAAAAAGTCAATGTACTCGAAGCCTTGGCCATGGCAGGAGATATGACCGTATACGGAGTACGAGACAATGTAAAGCTGATTCGTGAAGACGCACAGGGTAAACGTGAAATCGTCATGCTCGACCTTACCAAATCCGACCTTGTACTCTCCCCTTACTTCTATCTGCAGCAGAACGATATACTTTACGTCACTCCCAATAAAACCAAAGCCAAAAACTCCGACATCGGTAACACTACTACAGTAGCCGTTTCAGCCACTTCCATTCTGGTATCTATCGCCAGTTTGATTGTAAATATTGTAAAATAATTTTTTTAAGTCAACAAGGTATCAGGTAACAAGTTGACAAGGCCTTGTTTCCTTGTCAACTAAAACCTCGTCACCTGAAAAACAAACTTAAAAACTCAAAAACCCATATCAATCTTATGAATGAAAACAACCAATTCGATACACCGGAACAAAAAGAAGACGACTTCAATCTCTATCGTCTGATTTTCAAATACCTCATCTACTGGCCCTGGTTTGTAGCCAGTGTCATAATCTGCTTAGGCGCAGCCTTTGTATACATGCGCTTCCAGACACCAATATACAATATCACAGCCGCTGTACTGGTAAAAGAAGACGATCCACGCACGCATGCCATGAAAGCGGCTAATGGAGCCATCGAAGCTTTACAGGGAATGGGAGGACTCTCCATGACCAACAATTTCGACAATGAAGTAGAAATTCTTAAGTCGCGCACCCTCATCCGTAAAGTCGTAACCCATTTGGGACTCTACATTTCCACTTCAGAAGACCGCACTTTCGGTTACAACACACCTCTGTACAAAAATACTCCCGTACAAGTCTATCTTACACCGGAAGAAGCCGAGAAACTGGAAGGAGGAGCCAGACTGAAAATGATTTATACTCCGGAAGGAAAATTGAGTGTACAGGCGAAATACATGCTCAATGAAGAAGAAATGAAGGAAGAAAAAACGTTCGATGCACTTCCGGCCGTATTGCCCACCCCTGTAGGTGTCTTCAGTTTTACTCCTAACGACAGTATCTTGGCTTTAATGAAAGCAAAAGACAAGCCGATGGAAGACATCCGGCTCATTACCTACGTCGCCTCTCCTACTGCCGTAGCAAAAAGCTATGGAGAAGGTCTTAGCGTAGAACCCACATCCAAGACTACCACCATCGCACAAATTGCTTTAAAAAACAGCAACAAGCAACGCGCGGTCGATTTCATCAACACCCTTGTAGCTTTCTACAACCAAGATGCCAACGACGAGAAAAACGAAGTGGCACAAAAAACAGCTGATTTTATCGAAGACCGTATCTCTATCATCAATCGCGAATTGGGTACTACCGAAAGCCAGCTGGCCGACTTCAAACAGAAATCCGGACTCACCGATCTGGCAAGCGATGCCAAATTAGCCTTGGAAGAAAACTCTAAATACGAACAGCTCCGCATCGAAAACCAGACACAGATCCGTCTGGTGGAATTCCTGCGCGACTATATCAACAATCCTGCCAATGCCGATGAAGTCATTCCATCCAATGTAGGTTTGAAAGACCAAAATCTGAGCAGCGTCATCGATCAGTACAATACCATGATTATCGAACGCAAACGCCTGCTCCGCACCTCTTCAGAAAGTAACCCCGCCGTAGTAAACATGAAGACTGGCATCGAAGCCATGCGCCACAGCGTACAGACGACCGTAGCCAGTGTACTCGAAGGACTGCGCATCACCAAGGGTAATCTCGACCGCCAGGCAAGCAAGTTCGAAGGCCGTATCAGCAATGCCCCCAAGCAGGAAAAGGAATTCCTCACCATCTCCCGCCAGCAGGAAATCAAGGCACAGCTCTACATCATGCTGCTGCAGAAGCGTGAGGAAAATGCCATCACTCTGGCAGCCACTGCTACCAACGGACGAATCATCGAGCAGGCATTACCCGATAAATATCCGGTAGCTCCCAAGAAGAAAATCATCGCACTGGCAGCCCTTATTTTAGGCTTGGGTATTCCCGTCGGTTTTATCTATCTTATCGATTTACTAAAATACAAGATTGAAAACGGAGAAGATGTACAGAAACTCACTGCCGTACCTCTTATCGCCGAACTTCCACGCTGCAAGAAACCTACACAGGGTGCCATCGTAGTGCGTGAAAACCACAACGACATCATGGAAGAAACCTTCCGCGGACTCCGCACCAACCTGCTCTTTATGCTGGAGAAAGAGGAAAAAGTCATCCTCGTATCCTCTACCCAGCCCGGTGAAGGTAAATCGTTCGTAGCCGGAAACCTGGCTGTCAGCTTAGCCTTACTCGGCAAGAAAACCCTGATTGTAGGTATGGACATCCGTAAGCCCGGTCTGAACCGTGTATTCAACATTTCGCATCGCGAACACGGTATTACCAACTACCTGAGCGATCCGGAACATACTGATATCTTCTCCCTGGTACAACCTTCAGACATCCATTCCAATCTGGACATTCTGCCGGGAGGAGCCGTTCCGCCTAACCCCACCGAACTGGTGGCACGCCCGGTACTTGACCATGCCATTGCCCAGCTCAAGGAACATTATGACTACATAATTCTCGATACTGCTCCTATCGGCATCGTGACCGATACAGCCATCGTCAGCCGTGTGGCAGATTTCTGTCTCTATGTATGCCGTGCAGAAGTCACTCCGAAGGTGGCATACCAATATATCAACGAGCTGAAAGCCGAAAAGAAATTTGCCAAACTGGCCACCGTCATCAACGACATCGACATGACCAAGCGCAAGAACAGCTACGGTTACGGCTATGGCAAGAAATACGGCTACGGGTATGGATACGGCTACGGGTATGGATACGGTTACGGATTCCAGAAGAACAATAAAGCGTGAGTTTACGCGACTATTCACGTGAGCTTACGATACTTGAATCGTAAAGCAACGCGACTAATCGCGTAAGCCAACGATACAAGTCGCGTAAAACGCCCCGGTTTGTCGGGGTTGTCAGGGTTGTCACCCTATTTTATAAAACTTATACGCGTAAGTGTGGAGAATATGAAATTGAAATCTCTCCACACATATATATAAAAAGTTTAGAAAATAGCTGTCAACCCCGACAACCCCGACAAGCATAAAAATTAAACAACAGATTTACAATTCTATACATTTCTATCAAAATGTCGGAGTTGTATATTTTTTCCTGTTCTCCACACCTCTCCGCCATGTGGAAAATCTGAAATTTTCACTCCATTTATGGGTGGCGGAGAGGTGGCGGAGAAGTGGTGGAGAGAAATTTGAAATGTTAAAAACATTATTATTTACTTATTCAAACGAATAAAATCCACACTGGTTCTTTATGACAAATACAACAGAGAATAATAAGCGAATAGCGAAGAATACGCTACTGCTATATGTAAGGATGCTGTTTATGATGGCAGTCAGTCTTTATACCTCACGCGTGGTACTGAATGCTTTGGGAGTAGAAGACTTCGGTATTTACAATGTTGTGGGAGGTGTAGTAGCCATGTTTACAGTACTTTCAGGCTCACTTTCCGCAGCCATCAGCCGATTTATCACGTACGAATTGGGAAAAGGAAATCAGGAAAACCTAAACAAGATATTCTCGTCAGCGATAACCATCCAATTGGGGCTGGCAGGTATCATTATCCTATTGGCCGAAACTGTAGGTATCTGGTTTCTGAATGTCAAAATGAACATTCCGGAAATACGAATGGAAGCAGCCAATTGGGTATTTCAGTTTTCCATTCTAACTTTTGCCATTAACCTGATTAGTGTACCTTATAATGCCAGTATCATTGCCCACGAAAAAATGTCGGCATTTGCCTACATCAGTATTCTAGAAGCTATAGGAAAACTGGCCATTGCCTACCTCATTGTAGTATCGCCAATGGATAAACTGATATTCTACGCCATCCTGATGTGCATAGTGGCACTTATTGTACGTTTTACTTATGGCAATTACTGCAAGCGACATTTCAGCGAGTGTACTTATCATTTTATTTGGGACAAGCAACTATTAAAACAAATGTTTGGCTTTGCCGGATGGAACTTTATTGGAGCTTCTTCGGCTGTGCTCCGCGATCAGGGAGGAAATGTTGTAATCAATCTTTTTTGCGGCCCAACCGTTAATGCAGCCAGAGGAATAGCCTTTCAGGTCAATACAGCTGTCAATCAATTTGTGACAAACTTTATGACAGCACTTAACCCTCAGATTACCAAATCGTATGCAGCAGGGAACAAAGAATACATGATGACCTTGATTTTTCAGGGTGCACGGCTTTCCTTCTATATGCTACTTTTGTTATCCCTACCGATACTGATCAATACGCATTATATTTTGGGACTGTGGTTGAAATTAGTTCCCGATCATGCTGTTCTCTTTGTGCAATTGGTCTTAATTTTTGCCATGAGTGAATCCATATCTCAACCTTTGATAACAGCCATGCTCGCAACTGGGAAAATACGTAACTATCAGATTATTGTAGGCGGATTACAGATGATGAATCTACCTATCTCCTATCTACTACTACGTTTGGGATTCTTTCCGGAAATTGTCATTATAGTGGCTATCTGCATTTCACAGTGTTGCCTTGCAGCACGTTTGATTTTATTAAGAGGAATGATTGGTGTCTCCATACGGAAATACCTCCAAAAAGTTTATTTCAATATTCTAACCGTCAGCGTTGTTGCGGTCGTACTGCCTCTTATCAGTACACAGTATATCGATGAAACGTTTATTGGTTTTATTATTGTCAGCCTGATTGCTGTAATTTGTACTATTATCAGTATTTACTTCATAGGCTGCAATCGTCAGGAACGACAATCCATTCATCAAAAATTAAACGCAATTAGAACTAAAATTACTCGAAAATGATACAAATCACCAACAAAGCAGATTGCTGCGGATGTACGGCTTGCGCCAGCGTATGCGCACATCATGCCATCAGCATGGAACCGGATGCAATGGGGTTCCTCTATCCCAAAGTCGACACCGATAAATGTACAGAGTGCGGACTCTGCGAAAAAGTATGTGCTTTTAATCCCAACTATGACAAAAGTCTGAATCTACCGGAGCCACAAATCTATGCAGCACGTCATAAAGATATACATGAGATAGAAACCAGCCGGAGCGGTGCTGCTTTCATCGCTATTTCTGATTATGTACTGGAACAGGGAGGCGTAGTATATGGCGCAGGGTATGCTGAGCATTTCCGGGTAGTACACAAACGTGCAACCAACAAGGAAGAACGGAATGAGTTTAAAGGTTCAAAATATGTACAAAGTGATTTAAGAGATATATTCCCCCAAGTAAAAGCAGATTTAAAACAAGGTCTGATCGTATTATTTTCCGGCACTCCCTGTCAGACAGCAGGATTAGCGTCCTATATAGGTAAGCGTTTACGCGAAAAACTGATTCTTGTAGATATTGTTTGCCACGGAGTCCCTGCTCCTTACATTTGGAGGGATTATCTCGCCTATTTGGAAAAGAAATACAAACAACCTATTGTGGAAGTAAATTTCCGAGATAAATCACGAATTGGGTGGAATGGACATATTGAGTCGTTTATATTTCAAGATGGAAGTAAGAAAGAGTTCAACACCTATACTTATCTGTTTTACCGCCATATTATGCTACGCCCTTCTTGTAGTAAGTGCCATTATACTAATTTCAACCGCCCTTCTGATTTTACTTTAGCTGATTATTGGGGATGGGAAAAATTATCTCCATACTTCAATAAAGATAACAAAGGATGTTCCTTGCTTCTTATAAATTCTGAAAAAGGATTGGAAATCTTTGAAAAGAGAAAAGAAGAATTGGACTATTTGGCTACTACTCAAGAGTTGTGTATACAACCCAACCTTCAACATCCATCTAAATTTAATATCCAATGGATAGAATTCGAAAAACTATATAAAAAGCAAGGATTTGCTGCTGTGGCTAAAAGGTATGGAAACTTGGGATGGAGATATAAATGTAATAGAGTGGAAAATAAGATAAAAAGAATATTTAAAAAATGAAATCAAATAGATATAAGTTCATACTATTTCTTTTTTTACTTTTAGTACAATTTTGGGGATTGACAATTATTAATTCCCATGCCTTCTATTATTTTTTTGTACCTATATTGCTATTCTTTTTTTGTAAAAAGTATAATAGTGTTTATCTGTATAAGAAAGAATTGCTGCTGTTTCTTGCTTTTATAATTTGTTCGTGCATCTACTCTGCAATTTATAATGGGCAAAATTTGGTAAAAACATTTGTTGCGTCATTAGATTTTTTTGGAATAATATCTTTATTTATTCTTGTTTATTATAAGGTTCCATTGAAAGAGTGTAAAAAACTATTGGTTACAATTTCTCTTTTATTTTGCGTCTGCTATATTATTCAATGGATAATTTATCCTACGGTTCTATTTTCTGGTGCAACAGATGAAACAAATATTAGTGGCTCATATTTTAGAATGCGTATGCAAGGGAGTATATGTGCATATATTCTTTATTTCTATGGTCTCAACGAACTTTTATTAACAAAAAAAATAAAGAATATTATTTACATGATTGTAGGTGGAATTCCCATTATTGTAATGGGATTCCGTTCTCTGACTGCCTTAACCCTGATTTGTTCTATGATGTTATTCTTGTTTTTAAGTGCAAAAAGCAAAAAAACAATATTATGGCTCATTCCTTTGGGAGGACTTCTATATTTTAGTACTACTCTGCCGGTTGTTTCGAACAAAATAGATGAAATGATGGAACGGCAAGATTCAGATCAGACATTTGCCAATGAGGATTATATCAGATACATTGAATTTGATTATTTTAACAAGGAAATCTTTACTAAGCCTGGAGAAAAAATCTTTGGAGGGGGCGCTCCTGTGTATGATGGCAATCATTATGCCAAAATTCTAGAAACAGCTTATCAAGTATATGGATGGTATTGGGTAGATCTTGGACTCATTGGCCTCAGTTTTATCATTGGAATACCAGCAGTTTTAATTTTTTCTTGGCTTATATTTAAGTGTATTAGATTTTGTAAGAATCCTGAATATCAATTTCTAAGATTTACTTTAGTAACCGTATTTTTAGGTTCTATAATAACTTCAAAAGAAATATATAGAACCGGAAATATGATTATTATTGGAATAATTCTCTACATAACTTATCTGTCTAACCTAAAAAATAATCAGCAAAATGAAAATAGGTATATTGACCTTTCATAGGGCACACAACTATGGAGCCGTATTACAATGCTATGCACTAAAAAAAACATTAGAGAAAATGGGGCATTATGTCCAAGTTATAGATTACCGCCAAAAGTATACGGAAAAAATATATAAGACTTTTTCCATACAGTATTTGGGAAATCAGATATTGCATCCAAGAAAAGTGCTGAAATATATCAAGGATATAAATGTAAGAAAAATTCAAAAAAAGAATTTTGAAAAATTTCAGCATCAATACCTCAATCTAACTCAACCTTGTGATAAAATCATTGACAAATTTGACTGTTATGTTATAGGAAGTGATCAAATGTGGGGACTACATTGTACTGGAGGGCTTGATCCTATTTACTTTGGAGAATTTCCACATCCAGCTACAAGTAAAATCATAGGTTATGCAATTAGCAGTAATCTAAAATCCATTCAATCTATAGAGCCTTCTATATTATTGAAATATACAAAAAACTTTCATTCTCTTTCATTTCGGGAAAATGAAATTTGTCAGGCTATAAAAAAAATAACAAATGTTGAAGGAAGAATTGATGTGGATCCGGTATTACTTACAGATAGTAGTTTTTGGGATAGTATGATACAATCACGATGGAAACAGGAAAAATATATTTTAGTATATCAAGTAAGATACCCTAAAAGTAACCCTTCTATCTTAATGAAAAAGGCAAAAGAGTTAGCAATAAAAATGAATTGTAAGGTAATCAACCTATCCAATAAATTATACTCTCCTGAAGATTTCGTGTCATTAATAAAATATGCCCAATGTGTTATTACAAGTTCATTTCATGCTACTATCTTCTCTATTATATTTGAAAGACCACTTTATTCAGTGAAACTAAATGATGGGCACGATGGCAGATATGAATCTTTACTAAATAAAATAGGAGGAAAAGATCTGTTAGTGGAATGCAATTTTACCCCTGCAATAAAAAAGATAGACTATTCTGAAATAAAAGCACAGCTGGCTCACATTAAACAGGAATCAATAAAATACTTAGAAAATGAGATTTAGCGTAATTATACCCGTTTATAAAGCTGAAAAATATTTAAAGAAGGCAGTTAACTCTGTTGTAAAACAATCATTTACTGATTGGGAAATTATTTTAATAGATGATGGAAGTCCTGATTTATGTCCACAATTGTGTGACAAACTGGCTGACTCTGATAGTAGAATAAAGGTCATACACCAAAACAACGGTGGTGTATCTGTGGCTCGAAACAATGGAATTAAAAAGGCTCAAGGAGAAATTATTTGTTTCTTGGATGCAGATGACGAATGGTTACCTGAATATTTAAAGGAAGTAGATACACTTTATAATACATATACTGATATTGGAAGTTCCTTTACTGCCCGTTGGAATATTTATCCTAATGGTGTTAAAATCTTAGTTCAGCCAAATAGCGCTCATAAACAATTCATATTAAACAAATTATTTCCTAATTTTCAATTTTGTAGAACAAGTTGTTTTTGCATAAAAGCAGGACTGCTGAAAGAAATATCTTTATTTAAAGAAGGCATAAAAAGGGGAGAAGATGCTGACTTAATTTTAAGAGCTTTTTGTACAAAAAATATAGGATACGTAAATATGCCACTTGTTTATTATAATGTAGGAACGGAAAATAATTCAGATAACGCAAAAGCTGTAACTTATTTCCCTTATGAAAAATGGTACTCATACAATTATCCTCAGAAAGAAGATTTAATAATTCATACTACAGGATTATTAATAAATAAACTAAAAAAACTGTTTAAAGAAAAAGAATACAAACCATGCATATATATAGTAAGATGTATTAAATGGAGATTGTATATTTTTTATCAACTAAAAAATAAAATATGCGAATTTATCAATATATAAAACCTTTTTTTTCCTCATACTTATTGAATTACATTGTATCATTTATGCCTTTTTGGACTTTGAGGAAAATAATATTTAGGTTAGTGGGAATACGGATTGCTTCTCGTTCAATTATAGATATGAGTTGTTATTTTCTTGCTCCTGAACGACTTAGGATAGGAACTAACACACATATCAATAGACGATGTTTGTTGGATGCCAGAGGCAATATCACTATAGGAAATAATGTTTCCATTTCTCATCAAGTAACTCTTTGTTCCGCAAGTCACGATACCCAATCTCCAACTTTTGATTATACTTCTGCACCTATTGTCATTGAGGACAATGTATGGATAGGGCTAAATGCTGTTATTTTACAAGGAGTTATACTAAAAGAAGGATGTATTGTTGCAGCTGGAGCAATTGTAACTAAAGATACTGAACCGTATGGTATTTATGCTGGAATACCTGCAAAAAAAATATCAAGCAGAAATAGAAACGTACAATATAACTGTACACAATTTGCTTATTATAAAAATATTAGGAAACCATATTTTAAATAGATGAAAACAATTACTTGGATAACACCAACATTCTTCATTGATGTAGACTACCAAATTGTACCTTATTTATCTCAAACTTATAAGATACATTGGATTATTGTAGGGGGATACAATCAACCTTCCATCTATAAACAGTTGAAAAAAGTTGCAAGAAAATACAATATTGAACTCGAATATTATACTATCAGCGGTAAATGGTATATGCCCAATCAATATTTTAAATATAAAAAACTGTTTGGTCACGCTCTTTCCCTTTCATCGGATCTTATTTATATAGATAGTTCTTTAACCTTTTGGATGTATTATGCAGCACTGTACAGTCTCCCCAAAGAGAAGACAATTCTTGCTACTCATAATGTGAAAACTCCTAAAGGAGCCAGATTAGAGCATTTTGTCCGATATTTTATGAAGCAGACATTGAAAAACTTTAAGAACTTCCATGTATTTTCCATGAATCAGAAAGAGTATTTGGAAAAGTTAGTGAAAGGAAAAAATGTATTGTATGCTCCACTTACTTTGAAAGATTATGGTGAAAAAGGCAACAGGGCTAAATATAAGGATCGGATTAATTTCCTTTCATTTGGACATATTCGTCAGTATAAACGGATTGATTTATTGATTGATGCAGCTCAACAACTATACAAAGAAACTGATATACCTTTTAAAGTAACCATTGCAGGAAATTGTCCTCAATGGGGAGAATATCAGTCATTGATTAAGTATCCAGAGCTCTTCGATCTGAAAATAGGATTCATTAAAGATGAAGAAGTAGCCGATTTTTTTGCCAATGCTGATTATTTAGTTCTTCCATATCAGGATTTGGCTCAAAGTGGGGCTATTACTGTAGCTTTTAATTATAATGTTCCTGTAATAACGAGCGATATTATTCAGTTTCGGGAATTTGTCCATGAAGGTGAAAATGGCTTCATGTTTCAATCGGAAAACGTAAATGATCTTAAAAGGGTTTTACTGAATGCATTGCATTTGGGAAAAAGTACAGAATATAACTCCTTGGTACAAAGTACGGCTTCATTTGTACAGCAGAACTATGTACTCTCGTCAATCGCAAATAAATACATAAAATTTTTCAATCAATTTTGAATATGACACATACTAGCTTGCATGACATTGTAAAAAGTCACCTCTGCATCGGTTGTGGATTGTGTACTATAGACTCCAATACAAAAGGGAGTAAATTTAATAAGAAAAATGATTGTTATACTCCGAAAGTATATGATAAACATTGTAATTTGGCTTTGCAGATTTGTCCAGGCAAAGGATATGAGATAGTAAATATAGCAAAAAGAAGATATGATAATGAGAACTCACAGTATGATTTGGAATTAGGCTATATACATTCTTGTCTAGCCGTTCACACTTCTGATACAAAAATATTGGAAAATGCTTCTTCCGGGGGAATAATTACATCCATTTTGCTGTATCTCTTGAATAATAAAATAGTTGATAAAGTGTCGGTTACTCAGTTTGAATGTAACAAAGAAGGTGTAAAAACCAAATCTTTTTTAACGGACAATCCTGCTGAAATCTTGAAAGCACAGGGATCTAAATACTGTCCGGTTAATTTGGATTACTTGGTGAAAGAGCTGCATGAGTATAATGGTAAAGTGGCTATTGTGGCTACTCCCTGTGTCATAGCCGGAATACGTAATATTCAAAATGTATGTCCCGACTATATTAAATCTGATATAGTATTTACTATAGCCAATTTTTGTGGTGGATTTAAATCGTATAAAAACATAAAAAGACTGGCAGAAATACATCAAGTAAATATACTTGATTTAAAAGACTTTAGATTTCGTGGAGGAGGTCAACCTGGAAGTTTACGCTTTGTAGAAAATGGAGGCAAAGAATCTCAGACTCCTTATCCACAATATGTGGGTCTTAATGGATATAGTAAAATGTATAGATGTCATGTATGTCCTGATGCTACAGGAGAGTTGGCAGATATTGCATGTGGGGATGCTTGGATTCCTCGGTTTGAGCAAGATTCCTCTCCATGGTCGATGGTTATATGCAGAAGTGCTTCTGCAACTGATTTATTGTCGAAAATGAAGGAGGATACAAGTATTGTAACTCAAGATGTATCCCTACAAGAAATAAAACAATCACAACGTTATAATTTGGCAAGCAAAAAGAAACGTCAAAAAGCAAGAATGAATCTGTACAGTAGATTGGGGTATAAGATTCCTTTATTCGATGGAGGATTTTATGATAATTGTACTTCGATGAAAACGGAATGGACTGTATTTTTTAAACATAAATTGACTCTTTGGGCTGAGAAAACGGGTTTATATATGTCCCTTTATGGAAAAAAGAAATTGAATAAGAACAAATAATAATAACATGAAAGTCGCATTACTTACTTATTGGGGAGCAGACAATTATGGTGCAACATTACAGGCTTATGCAACCATAAAGGCACTACAAGAGATAGGTCATGAAGCACAACTGATTAATTTGCTTATTGATGAGCCTAAACGTTCATGGATAAAAAATCTTCTTTTATATCCTAAACATTTGAAATTTAACTCTTTTAGAAAGCAGTATTTTACATCTGTTACTAGTCCTTATATATCTTTAAAAGAATTACAAAATAATCCTCCCCAAGCTGATTATTATATGGTAGGCAGTGACCAAACATGGAATCCAGATATATCTAAAGATAAAACTCCTGTTTTCTTTTTGGATTTTGGATATAAGAATGTAAAAAAAATTACTTATGCCGCCAGTTTTGGAAAAGATAAATGGGAAACATCCGAATGGATTTCGGATACTGAAGTACAGCAATTACTTTCTCAATTTGAAGCTATTGCTGTACGGGAAAATACGGGAGTGCAAATATTAAAAAGATTTGGAGTAAATTCAATTCAAGTCTTGGATCCAGTTCTATTATTTGAAAACTACCCTGAATTAGTTGGAAAACCTCAAGATAATCCAGAAATTATACTTTATAAATTAGTAAATACAAATGAATTTTATGAAAAAGCAAAAATAATAGGACATCAGTTCGACTTGAAAGTAAGAAGTATAGGTTCTATTCGAAGAGTGAAAGGTATAAAATGTGCTTATCCTGAGAGTATACCTGCTTGGATGAATAGAATTGCAAGCGGACAATATGTTATCACTGATTCTTTTCATGGAACAGTTATTTCTTTATTATATGAAAAACAGTTCGTTGTTTGTGTAGGTAATCCTAAACTCGTAACCCGAATAAAATCATTATTAAGTCTTGTTGGCTTAGAGGAGAGAATTATGAATGTAGGTGATCCGGTTGAACAGATTATGCAAATGATGAAAAAGCCTATTGATTATAATAAGGTAAATGAAATATTAGCTTCTGAAAGAAATAAATCTAAAGAGTACCTTAAGAAAATAATAATTTAAAATGAATATTTATTCTTATATTGAAGTCTTGCATGAAGTATCAGGAGTACAAAAAGTTCTTCTTGATATTCACAATGGATTAAAAAAATATTATCATGCACAAATAGCTTCATACCTTTCATACAAAGAAATTACTAGATATTTTGATATACCAGAGTCTGAATATGTACAAATAAAAAGTATGAAAGATTTAAACCATGGACTTGTGATTACGCACGAAAGAAAAGCTAGTACGCGGTGTTGTTTATATAATTTATTGCCTTGGATGAATTTAAAACAAATCCATGTACAACATAGTTTATATGATAATTTGAAATGGGTATCGCTATACCCTAAGATTATAGTATCAATTTCGGATAAGGTTACAAATAATTTAACTACCTTTTTTAGGGTAAATCCGTCGAAAATTTGCAAAATACACAATGGTATTGAAGATTCATATCATGATAGTGATATAAAAACTCCTAATAAAAATGCTATAAAAATTGCATATATTGCTAGGATTGATGAGAATAAACGGCAGGTGGATATTGTGAAGTACTTAAAAGGAAAGTTATTGCCGAATATTCATATAGATTTCTTGGGTGATGGTCCTCTTTACAATGATTTATGTAATATTATTGGCTCTGACAAGAATTTTCATGCATTAGGATATTGCTCAGATGTTGATGGTATATTACCTAATTATGATTATGTAATGCTGTTTTCAAAAAAAGAGGGACTTCCTATTACCTTGATCGAAGGATGTATGCATGGTAAACCTTTGATTGTTAATGATGCAGGAGGAAATTGGGAGATTGGAATAAATGGGAAAAATGCTTTTGCAGCTTGTACATGGGAGGAACTTCTTACTGTTTTAAATAATCTTTCAAATATATCAAGCAAGGAATATTGGAACTTAGCTCATAATAGCCGTATACACTATTTGGAAGAGTTTGAGTATAGTTTAATGATAAAAAAATATAGATATCTTATTGAAACTATAGAACATAATGTATGTGGAAAGTAATTTGTTTTCTTTCTCTTTCATTTTTTTGGAAAATGGAAGTCATTAATGCCCAAAGTTTTTCTAAACGTCCAGATTGGATAGAAGATTTCAGAGGAAAAGGAAAACCTTCGGAAAATAATTGGACTTTTTACAAAGGAACATTTAAAGGGTATAGTGAATATTATACAGATAGTGTAGAAAATGTTTTTTTGAAAGGGGGTAAATTACATATAAGGGCTATCGCGAATAGAAAAGACAATCGTATATGCTCGTCAGGTCGTATTCATACCTTAGGTAAGGTATCATTTTTATATGGTAAAATTGAAATAAAAGCCAAAATTCCTATAGGAAAAGGTATTTTTCCTGCATTATGGATGCTTAGGACAGATCATGCAAAAGTATATCCTTATGGAGAAATTGATATTATGGAATATATAGGCTGCTTTGGTAAAAAACAATATCAAGCTAATGTGCATATTGTTGAGAAAAAAAATGATAAAGAATTTAGACATATGCATGCAAAAAAAGTATATGCAGATATGACTCAATATCATGTATATACTTTAGAGTGGTATAAAAATCGATTAGTTTTTTTATTAGATGGGAAAGAAGTACATCGTTTGGAAGAAAAACAAATGAATAATTGGCCTTTTAATGTTCCTTATTATTTGATTATGAATGTAGCTTTTGGAGGTAGGTGGGGAAGTTCCTGTGGACTTGATGAAAAGATTCTTCCATGTGAAATGTGTATTGATTGGATTAAATATTATAAATTGAAAGAGAGTTTTATAGACTTAGATTAATAAGACCATGAGTTCAACTTTAATAAAACGTATTGTTTCCACAGAAACAAACAATCTAAACCTATTATTTACGCAAAAAGGCAAAATATATACTTTCCTTAACCCTGTATCCTACTTAACAGCATTGGACAACAAGAAACTGTTTGAGCAATTCGATGGTATCTTTGCCGACGGTTCCATTTTGGTAGCAGCAATTAAAACCTTATATGGAAAGACTGTTACACGAAGAAGCTTCGATATGACTTCACTTGCACCAGAACTATTAAGTTACGCAGAAAAAGAGCAAAAGTCTATATACATCGTAGCTTCACAACAGGAACAAGTAGAAAAAGCTGTAGAGATATTCAAAGAACGCTATCCAAATCTTATTTTAGCAGGATATCGAAATGGATACTTCAACTCGGAAAAAGAGATGAATACAGAAGCGGAAAAAATCACACAAATGAATCCTGATTTTTTAATCGTTGGCATGGGAGCACTCATGCAGGAGAAATTTCTATTGCTAACCCAAAAGCATGGTTTCCAGGGAATAGGCTTCACCTGTGGAGGATTTATCCATCAAACTTCTAAAAATGAAATAGATTATTATCCATCATGGGCGGATAAACTGAATTTACGATTTGTATACAGGATGTATAAAGAAAAACATACACGCAAACGCTATATACAAGCAGCCTTGTTATTTCCGGCTAAATTTATTTATGAAAAGCTCTTCGGATAAATCTAATTACTACAGAAAAAGAAATATATACTATTGATAGAGGTATCAACAATACAAATATCAAAGTAGGCAGTATCTTTCCCAATATATTTACATATTTATTTTTCATTCAGCAAAAATAATTTTATTCAATCAATATTCCAACTTTAGACCATTTTTATATAGAACATGCTACTTTAACATTGTTCAAAAATTATATGACATGCGTTATGCCATCAATTCTACCAAGCTGCAGAAAGAACTGGGATGGGAACCAAGCCTGCAGTTTGAAGAGGGTATCGAAAAGACTGTCCGCTGGTATCTGGACAACTAGGAATGGATGGATAACGTGACTTCGGGTGACTACCAGAAGTATTATGAAGATATGTATAAAGGGAAATAACGTATATCTTGACACACCGCTGAAAGTGGATGGATAGCTACCAATCGCTACAGTCTCTTCTGTATAGAGGCTGTAGCGATTTTTGTTTATATATTTATTTTATTCTTTTTTAGAACAATTCATTATTTTTGCACCGCACTTTGAAACGAACTATAAAATATAAGATTCGGGAAGTACAAATAATTATGAAGTAATAGAACGATTGTTTTAACCAAAGATTAATACACGATGATTACATTTACTCTTTGTCTGATGGCTTTGATAGCCGGATATTTTATTTATGGGAAACTGGCTGAACGCATTTTTGCACCTGATAACCGCTTGACTCCTGCCGTGACTGATGCGGATGGGGTGGATTATATAGTACTCCCGAACTGGAAAGTGTTTATGATTCAGTTTTTGAATATAGCCGGAGTGGGGCCTATCTTTGGAGCAATTATGGGAGCTATGTTTGGAAGTGCTTCTTTTCTGTGGATTGTATTGGGCTCTATTTTTGCAGGGGCAGTGCATGATTATTTCTCAGGAATGCTGTCTTTACGGAATCATGGGGAAAGCTTGCCGGAGCTCGTAGGAAGGTATCTGGGAAAATCTACCAAACAGGTGATGCGTGTATTTACTGTGGTACTGATGATACTGGTAGGTGCGGTATTTGTGGCATCACCGGCTACCTTACTGGCGAAACTGACTCCGGAGCATCTGGATATCACGTTTTGGATTGTTATAATCTTTATTTATTACATACTGGCTACGTTTCTGCCAATAGACAAGATTATCGGTAAGGTGTATCCGATCTTTGCTCTGGCTTTGATTTTTATGGCTTTGGGATTGCTGGTGATGCTGTATGTAAACCATCCGACGCTGCCGGAGCTGTGGGAAGGGCTGACCAATACGCATCCGAAAGCGGAATCGACTCCTATTTTCCCGATGATGTTTATCACCATTGCCTGCGGGGCTATCTCGGGATTTCATGCGACACAAAGTCCGCTGATGGCCCGCTGTATGAAAAGCGAACGCAACGGACGGCCGATTTTTTACGGTGCAATGATTACGGAAGGTATTGTGGCACTGATCTGGGCGGCTGTGGCTACGTATTTCTTTCACCAGAATGGTATGGGAGTAAGTGATGCTTCTGTAGTGGTTTTTGAAATCAGTAAAGAATGGTTGGGAGCTATAGGTAGTGTACTGGCGATATTGGGTGTGGTAGCGGCTCCTATTACCAGTGGGGATACAGCATTCCGCTCGGCACGACTGATTGTGGCGGATTTTATGAATCTTGAACAAAAGAGCTTGAAATCGCGTTTGTATATTTGTATTCCGATGTTTTGCGTAGCAGGGGCTATCTTGTTGTATAGTCTTCGTGACGCAGACGGATTCCAAGTGATTTGGAGATATTTTGCATGGGCTAACCAAACTTTAGCGGTATTTACTTTATGGACCATCACAGTATGGCTGGTACGCGAAAGAAAAGGATTGTCGTTTATGATGACACTGATACCGGCGCTATTTATGACCATGGTTTGTCTGACATATATTGCCGTAGCTCCGGAAGGAATAGGAATGAATAAGGGCTATATAGGATGGGTATCTTCCTTGTCTTTATTGATTAGCGTGATTTGCTTCTGCCGGTGGTATATGAAACAAAAAGCACAGAGATAGTACGGATATATAAGTCCGGCATTACCTTTGCTCAAAAACAAGCTTTTGGTTTGGTACCTGCACTTGCCTTCATGTATCTTTTCAGAAGATAGGAGGCGGCTCGGCATAGTTCAAACTTGAAAACTATGTTTTCGTTTGTCTCTGCTCTCGCCTTTCACTATCTTTTCAGAAGACAGGAGGCGGCTCGGCATAGTTCAAACTTGAAAACTGTGTTTTCGTTTGCCTCTGCTCTCGCCTTTCACTATCTTTGTCAAATTGTTTTTCAAACCCAAAAGCAACTTATGAATTTCAAGAAAACGAATCTATTTATTGCTGCTTTCTGTTTGTGTAGTGCTGCACAGGCGGAACAAGCGGACTCTACCCTAACCTACCGCATAGAGGCAAGTGGAAATGTATCGGAGGGTACATATGCACCGCTCTGGTTTACGGCTAACCGGTACGGACTGTCGAGCCAGGAACCGAACAGCGGATTTCTGCGGGCTGGTATCGCGTATAACCGGCAACTGCCGCATCATTGGCGTATTCAGGCTGGACTGGACTTGGCTGGAGCTGTAAACCAGACAAGTAACTTTGTAGTACAACAGGCTTATGGAGACATTTCCTGGCGTTTTCTTACATTGAGTATCGGAAGTAAGGAACGTACAGGCGGACCATTGGAAAAGAATGAACATTTAAGCAGTGGTATGCTGGTAGAAGGGAATAATGCACGTCCGGTGCCTCAGGTGCGGGGTGAGATTGCCGACTATGTATCGGTTCCGGGGACAAAGGGATGGCTGGCTCTAAAAGGCCATATCGCGTATGGTATGTTTACCGACGATAGCTGGCAAGAGAGTTTTGCCGCTGCAGGACAGTCGTACGGTAGGGATATATTGTATCATAGCAAAGCGCTGATGTTCCGAATCGGGAATAGGGAAAAACTGCCGCTGGAATTTGAATTCGGTTTGCTGGATGCAGCGCAATTTGCCGGAGATCAGATGAAAAAGAATGCAGACGGAAGCAGTACACTGGTGCATGATATGCCGGACGGACTGGACAGTTTTATAAAGGCATTTTTACCGGTACGAAGTGAAGATAAAATGGCAAATGTAGAAGGAAACCATGTGGGCAGCTGGAACTTTGCCTTGAATTATTATTTACACGACTGGAAGTTCAGGGTATATCTGGAACATTATTTTGACGATCACTCGCAAATGTTCTGGCAGTATGGAAGATGGAAGGACGGACAGTTGGGTATTGATATCACTTTACCTAAAAACCGTTTCGTGAGTAATGTAGTATGGGAAATGATGTCGACAAAGGATCAGACCGGACCTATTTTGTATGATGGCTTTGCTGGCAGTTTTCCGGAGTATCAGGTAAGTGCCGGAGATAATTATTATAACAACGGGGGGTATCAGGCCTGGCAACACTGGGGTTATGGAATGGGAAATCCTCTCCTGCCCGATCCTATCTACAATCAGGATGGAAAAATTACATTCAAGAGTAACCGTGTACGCTCGCATCATGTGGGCATAGAGGGTAATCCGGCTACGGAGTGGAACTACCGGGTACTGGTATCGTTTGCCCGTCACTGGGGTACGTATTTCGTGCCATTGGACAAGCAGAGAAAGCAGTTCAGTTCGCTGTATGAGGTGACTTATACTCCGCAATGGACGAAAGGATGGAGTGTGTCGGCTGCTCTAGGAGTAGACCGGGGAAATTATCTGGGTAACTCTACCGGAGGTATGCTGACGATAAGAAAGACTGGAGGTATCTTATAACTGAAAAAACGGAATAGTGTATGAATAAAAGAATATATACAGGACTTTTGGTTTTCTTACTCATACTGTTGGGGGGATGTGAAAAGGCTCCTATAAACAGCGATATAGAGGGTATGTGGAAACTGGAGGAATATACAACAACGGAAGATGGGGTAACGCATCCTTGCGAACGGATTTATTATAGCATCCAGCTGTGGGTGGTAGATATAGCGGAAAAGCAGGGAACAAAGGGATACGCACCGTCAATCGGACGATTTGCTTATGGTGAGGATGGAAATACGGTGATTATGAAGGATTTTTATTACCGGAAAGGGACGACAGACAGCAAAGAGCCGACCAAACTGGAAGACTTGCAGCCGTATGGACTGAATAGCCTGGAAACCACTTTCGAAATAGTAAAATCGGATGGTAAGAATATGGTATTGCGTTCGGATTATGCAACACTGACTTTCAGTAAATTTTAAATCAAGGTCTATACTCATGGGAAAAATAAACTGGTATGCTTTGTATGTGCGTATGCACCATGAAAAAAGAACAGCAGAAAGACTGGCACAAATGGAAGTGGAGTATTATCTGCCTGTACAGGAGGTAGTACGCCAGTGGAGTGATCGGAAAAAGAAACTGCAGATGGTGGTAATCCCGATGATGATTTTTGTACACACGGATGAAGTAAACCGCATCAAACTGATGCAGCAACTACCGAGTGTAACCGGAACTCTGATAGATCGCTGTACGCATCGGCCTGCCATCATTCGGGAGGATGAAATGGAGCGCTTCAAGTTTATGCTGGATTTCTCGGAAGAAGCCGTTACTTTTACAGACGGACCGATTCATCCGGGAGAAAAGGTGCAAGTACTGAAAGGGCCGCTGAAGGGCCTGACAGGTGAACTGATTGAAACGCACGGAAAAACCCGGGTAAGTGTACGGATTGAGAATCTGGGTTATGCGGCGGTAGAAATTCCAGCCGGATTTATTGAGAGACTCAACGAAAAGTGATGTATTTATTGCTCATGAAATTGACGGCTCCGTAAACAAACAGACCGAGGAATTGAGCCAGATACTCATTGCAATGAAAAATCTCTACCAACAATAGCAGAAAAAGAAATTGTGCGCTATAAGCAATAAGGAAAGCGCCGGAAAAGAATAGCATCTGATGCCAGATGTTATTTTTTTTTGTTTCTGTCTGCAGAGGAAAAATCCAGTATTTGGACCAGACGAAATTGTGTGCCTGCGCAATGACATAAGCTACAATATTGGCTAGCATATAGTCTTGGTTTGCATAATGCATCATAATACCGACTACAAGGGCAGTAATCAGCGCATTTAAGGTACCAATAACGGCAAAGCGGAAAATACGGACGGATTCTTTCATCTGTGTATACACAAAAAAGAAGAGGATGCGCCGGATCATTACAAGAGGACTGGAGTGTTCCGTCATTCCGGTACCGACACATCCTCTTCGTTTAGCTGAGATTATTCTTTGATGTCAATAACCAAATTCAATTCGTCAAGCTGCTTCTGATCGAGGTATCCAGGAGCATCGAGCATCACATCGCGACCGGAATTGTTCTTCGGGAATGCGATACAGTCGCGGATAGAATCCAAGCCAGCAAACAGAGATACCCAACGGTCGAGACCATAAGCCAGACCACCGTGAGGAGGAGCACCGAACTTGAAGGCATTCATCAGGAAGCCGAACTGTTCTTGTGCCTTTTCCGGAGTGAAACCAAGGATTTCGAACATCTTAGCCTGCAACTGTGAGTCGTGGATACGGATAGAACCACCTCCTACTTCTACACCGTTGATGACCATGTCGTATGCATCGGCACGTACGGCTGCCGGATTAGTGTCGAGAAGTGCAATGTCTTCATCTTTGGGGTGAGTGAACGGATGGTGCATTGCCATCAGACGGCCTTCTTCTTCGCTCCATTCGAACATCGGAAAGTCGATAACCCAAAGACAAGCGAACTTGTTCTTATCGCGCAAGCCAAGCTGGTTACCCATTTCAAGACGCAACTCGCAAAGCTGTTTACGGGTTTTCATTGCATCATCTCCACTCAAGATAAGGATAAGGTCGCCTGGTTTTGCACCAAAGGCCTCTTTCATCTGCTGGAGAACTTCCTGTGTATAGAATTTATCTACGCTTGATTTTACATTGCCGTCTGCTTCTACACGGGCGTAAACCATACCTTTTGCTCCAATCTGAGGACGTTTTACGAACTCTGTGAGCTGGTCGAGCTGCTTACGAGTGTAGGTAGCTGCTCCTTCTGCACAGATACCGCCAATGTAGGCTGCATTGTCGAATACAGAGAAGCCGTGACCTTTCATAATGTCCATCAGTTCTACGAACTTCATGCCGAAACGCAAATCGGGTTTGTCGCTACCATAGTATTTCATGGCATCGGCCCATGGCATACGGATGAAAGGTTCGGTGAGTTCTACACCACGCAGTTCTTTGAAGAGGTGTTTAGCCATTCCTTCAAAAGTCTGAATGATGTCTTCCTGTTCTACGAAGCTCATTTCACAGTCAATCTGTGTAAATTCCGGCTGACGGTCTGCACGAAGGTCTTCATCGCGGAAGCATTTCACAATCTGGAAGTAACGGTCGAAACCGGATACCATAAGCAACTGTTTCAATGTCTGCGGAGACTGTGGAAGTGCATAGAACTGTCCCGGATTCATACGTGAAGGTACTACAAAGTCGCGTGCACCTTCGGGAGTAGAACCGATAAGCATCGGAGTTTCTACTTCAAGGAAGCCTTTGCTGTCGAGATAACGGCGTACTTCCATAGTCATACGGTGACGGAGTTCAAGATTCTTGCGTACTGCATTACGACGCAAGTCAAGGTAGCGGTACTTCATACGGAGATCATCACCACCGTCTGTATTGTCTTCGATAGTAAACGGAGGGGTCTGTGCCGCATTAAGCACAACAAGTTCTGCTACGATGATTTCGATTTCACCGGTAGGAATGTTATTGTTTTTGCTGGAACGTTCGTTTACTGTACCAGTAGCCTGAATGACGTATTCACGTCCTAAATGATTGGCACGCTCGCAAAGTTCAGCATTTATTTCTGTATTAAATACCAACTGAGTGATACCATAACGGTCGCGGAGATCGACAAAGGTCATTCCGCCCATCTTACGTACACGCTGTACCCATCCGGCCAGTGTGACGCTTTTGCCTGCATCGGCGAGTCGCAACTCACCGCAAGTATGACTTCTGAACATAAGTTTACTGTTTTTATCTTTAAGTGGCACAAAGTTAGCACTTGTTTTTGACTTATACAATAGAATGGAGAATAGAACTTTGTGTCAGGTAATCGGGCTGGTCGGCATAAATATAAATAACACTCCCTCCTTTAATGGCATCGATAATAGGACGGGAAAGTTTCTGCGGGAGAGCCGGACAACCTAAACTTCTTCCCAAACGTCCGCTGGAAGGAATAACCGACGGATCGGCATAGGAAGCTCCATGTATCACTATGGCACGCTCACGGGCACGGTCGTTTATACCTTTTTCCAGCCCTTCGAGTATGAGGGAATAACCGTTACGTCCCTGATAAGTGCTTTCGGTAAGGTAAAAGCCTAAAGAGCTTTTATAAGAACCCTCTTTATTGGAGAAAGAAGTGGCATAATTGCCTCCGCTGTTTCTGCCGTGTGCTACTACTGACGAGAACAGAAGTTTGCGCTGACGCATATCGAATACAAACAGACGCTTCTCCGTGGAGGGTTTGGAAAAATCGATAAGCGTAAGAATATCGCGTTTACGTTGCTCTATCTTATTGTATCCGGCTACAGCCTGACGGAAAGCTACGGGGTTGACCACTCCATCAAGTTGCATGACTTCGTACAACTCTTCACATTCGTCTACCTTGGCCATTTCATTCACAAGAGAAGAACTTCCTGCTCTGAAGGCTGCAAAAGGAATACACCATAAAATAACTGAAAATATAATTCGCCGCATGATGTCTATTTACAATTTAGCGGCAAAGATACTGCTTTTCAGTCGAATAGAAAGAATCATGATTGTTAAATATTATTCGATAACCACTACTAACGTAGCCTCAACAGGTGCCCAATCGTAAATAAACTTGGCGTGAGAAGTGGCATTGCGCACACACATATGCGAACGAGGAATTGTGCCTAATGACCAACTGTATTCTATCATGGAAGTACGAGGAGCATTAACCGGCACTCCGTGAATGTAGGCTCCGTTTGTAAAACGACTGGCATAAGGAGCATACCCTCCTACTGCAGACGAACCGTCTTTCAGAAAAACCATTCGTTCTTTTTTCTGTTGGAGAAGAAACATGCCTAAAGGAGTTTCCTGTGCATAAGGAGGACGATGAAGACCGGTAGTAGCCGGATTCATACTTCGTACTTTCCAGTGACCGCGAGATTCACGTTCCAAAGAAACAATATTCTGATCTCTACGGTCGACAAAAACAAGATGAAGGAAATGAGTAGGATACTTCAAGCGTTTGATATAACGGCGTGGAACAAGCCACTCACCTTCGATGGTGATAGGAGCTACCCGATAAAAGACAGAATCTTCTTCGAGAATATTTACTATACTACCGTCGCGGCCATAACGCACAGGAGTTTCCTCATCGGAAGGATGATACAAAGGAACCGACTGATATCTTTCTACGCCAAGAGTATCTGCCACACGTCCATACACATTTCGTACAAACTGTTTTACTAAAGGAGCTTCGCTATTCAGATTTTTATAGTTTTTAAAAACACCTAATTGCAAACTGTCGGTAAGAAGATTTTCTACAAAGGCTATACACTTACGGATGGTCTCCCATTTAAAACTACGCACCGTATCTTTATAAGAGTAGGTATCTTTTAATGTATAACGGTCGTACAGCAATTCTTTAGTAATCTGTATATCGGATGCCAACAGGGGACGTGCTTTAGGAGGAAAAATTAAAAGAGGAGTATCAACACGAGCTGTATCCGGCCAGTCCAACAATGAATATTTATTTGCCTGACCATGTTCGCAGCCTAAAAAGAAAGAACAGGCTACCAAAAACATGAAGATAATATGAAATATGCTTTTCATAAGAATATTCCTTGTGATTCAAAGTTAACAAAATATATTTATAAAAACAATCTTTTATTTAACAAACAAACTGAAAGACAAATAGTTTATCAGAAGAGAGTGTTTTTCTATGAAAATAATATCAGGTACAAAATAATAAACTTCTATTTACAGGTTACTATAAAAAGAGCACGGAAGCTCTGCTTCTGCAAAACTTCCGTGCTCTCCTGCTTATAACGCTTAGAAACGGACCATCATTTCTATTACGAACTTATCTTGCTCTGATGGTTTGGCCAATGATAAGTCTTTATAAAAATATTTTTCGTAGTTTACTCTTAAGTCGGCTTGAAACGGTTTTCCAAGACTGAAAGTGAGACCGCCGGTAATACGCTTACGTTCATGATCATCAATCACCAACTGTCCGTTTTCATCGGGTACTCCTTCACTATTATTTCCCATATAATCGAAACGGGCCAAAATGGACATTTTCTTGAACAGCATTTTCTGATTACGGAAGAACCAATCGTAATTGACAAATGCATCGACAGCCCATACATCATCAAAATCAACATGAGCATATCGCTTATACATAGCTTCTACTTCGAAATGCCAGTTATTCCATTCGTAGTAAGTACCTACATCGTACATGTAAATATTGGTATCTGCAGGACGAATACGCTGAGTACTCAAGGTAAGATTATATCCTTTGAACGGAAACATTTGTATTTTTCCAGAGTAACACAATACCTTATGCCAGCCTTTTTGCTCGGTAAGTCCGGAGCCACTGAACAATCCGGCTTCTATATCAAAAGGAAATCCCTCTTTTTGTTTATACTTCACAGTAGCACCCGCATCACGTAAACTACCCATCTGTTTGGCAATAAAAGAGCGGTTAGCAAAATACTGCTGATGAGGAGAACGATGTGCATCGATAGTAAAAGGCACACGCTTCTGTCCGATTGTAACTTCCCAGTTTTGAAAAGGAGTGACGCATACATAGGCGTCCAGCATCTTCATTTCCCCCTCATCGCACAAATCAATTTCTGCCTTGTAACGGACTTTAGGGTGAACGTTTCCAGAAAAACTGATACGGGCATTTCGTACCTGAAAGCGCTGTTCGTCATTAGTAGTCTGATACTCGTATTTACCACGGATAGTACCATGAACCTCCGGCAAATAATCTTTCAAGTCGATGGTCTGTGCAGTTGCTGTGAATGAAGAAACTGCCATCAGCAATGTGCTTGTACACGCTAAAAGTTGCTTTCTCATGAAGTATTTTCTTTTTGGCCACAAAAGTATGGGAGGTATATAAACAGATTATGTCAAATGTATTACAAAAATGTTACATCATCAGATATACGTGCTGTCTCCACCTTTTCCAGCCGCATACGTAACCGGGGCATCTGCGACTTACGAATACGGAGAGTCATCACACAATCCATGTCGTATGACTGATTGAGAATCTCAGGAGATTCTTCTTTGACAATACGCATAATATCGTTCATAAAAGGATATTCAAATACTACCGTCACTTGCTCATCCACTGTTTTCTCAATAATCTGTGCTTCGGACAAAGCTTGTGCTGCCGCAGTCTTATAAGCGACTATAAGACCACTGGTGCCCAATTTAATGCCCCCGAAATAGCGGACAACAATTACCAGGATATCTGTAAGTTCATTAGAATTGATTTGTCCCAATATCGGTTTTCCTGCCGTACCGGAAGGTTCGCCATTATCATTGGCACGAAACTCCTTACGTTCCGCCCCCAACATATAAGCATAACATACATGGCGAGCATCGTAATACTTTTTCTGATATTCATCCAAATAGGCCTTGATTTCTGCAAGTGTACGTACAGGCAAAGCAATAGCAATAAATTTACTCCGTTTCTCTGTATAAACAGATTCTGCCGGAGCTGCTATGGTTTTATAAGTATCTTCTGTCATCATGAAGACAAAGGTAGAAAATCTTATTTTTACCACATAAAAAAAGGTCAGGATACTTTCTCTAAAATATCCTGACCTCCCCTCCTTAGGGCTATTTTATGGAAATGATATCATCGTTCATAACACATAAGCCATAGAAATTGAAAACTTTCTATTCTTTCTCCGACGAGAAACAAAAAACAACTTTCGATATTAGTCTAACTTATGTATCACCAGCCCTGAACGGAGTTTAGGTTCAAACCAAGTAGTTTTAGGCGGCATGATATTACCCGTATCGGCAATATCCATCAACTGTTTCATGGAAACCGGATAAAGAGCCAGCGCCATTTTCATTTCACCACTATCTACCCGTTTCTTCAACTCTCCCAATCCACGTATACCTCCTACAAAGTCAATCCGTTTATCCGAGCGTAAATCTTTAATGCCCAGAATTTCATCCAAAATAAGATTTGAAGAGATAGTTACGTCCAGTACACCTATCGGATCATGATCATTATAAGTACCCGGTTTGGCAGTAAGACTATACCACTTGCCATCCATATATAATGAGAAATTATGTAAGGCAGACGGTCTGTACTCTTGAGTACCTTTTTCTTCGACATCAAAATGAATCTTCAAAGCTTCCAGGAACTGAGCCGGAGTCAGCCCATTAAGATCCTTCACCACACGGTTGTAATCGATAATAGTAAGCTGATTGGCCGGGAAACAAACTGCCATAAAATAATTATATTCTTCATCTCCCCGGTGATTAGGATTCTGACTGGCCTTTTCAGCTCCCACCAAAGCTGCAGCTGCACTTCGATGATGTCCGTCTGCAATATACAAAGAAGGCATAGAAGCAAACTCCTTTGTAATAGCAGCAATATCCTCATCGCAATCTATCACCCAAAAAGTATGTCCAAACCCATCATCAGGAGCTACAAAATCGTAAACTGGCTTTTGTGCCGTATATTTTGCAATAATACCTTCCAACACCTTATTATCCGGATAAGCAAAAAATACAGGTTCAATATTCGCATTATTGATACGCACATGCTTCATGCGATCTTCTTCCTTATCACGACGAGTCAGTTCATGTTTTTTTATCACGCCATTCATGTAGTCGGGTACATAAGCTCCTACGACCAATCCATATTGCGTTTTCCCATTCATGGTCTGGGCATAAATGTAATAACATTCTTTCGAATCCTGCACCAGCCATCCTTTCTCCTGAAACATACGGAAATTTTCTACAGCCTTATCGTATACGGCAGGATCGTGTTCGTCTGTCCCTTCGGGAAAATCAATTTCAGGTTTAATGATATGATAAAGTGACTTTTCGTTCCCTTTTGCTTCTTCACGGGCTTCGGCCGAATTCAACACATCATAAGGCCGGGAAGCAACCTGCTCCACCCATTCCTGAGGAGGACGAATACCCTTAAAAGGTTTGATTTTAGCCATAGTATTAGATTTTTAGTTATTTTTTATTGACACGGAATTTCTCACAGCCGTTTTGGAAGAAGTCTACAATCTGACGAGCTGCTGCAATACCTGCATTGATATTAGCTTCGGCAGTTTGAGCCCCCATCTTCTTCGGGGTAGAAAAATAACGTCCAGGATAATGAGATGCAAACTCTTCATGATGAACAGGCATAATATCGGTCACGTATTTCAAATCCGGACGGTCGTGCATCAAGCGCAGCAGATCAACCTCATTGATAACTTCCTTACGAGCCGTATTTACCAGCACACCATTCTTCGGCATCCGGTTAACCAAATCGTAGTCTATGGAGTTCTTGGTTTCAGGAGTAGCCGGAATATGCAATGACACAATTTGACATGTTTCATACAAAGCCTGAACAGAATCCAATGGTATCACACCATCTTTTTCCATCACATCCTTTGGACAATAAGCATCGTATGCATATATTTCCATTCCAAAGCCTTTGGCTATACGAGCCACATTCCGGCCCACATTCCCGTAAGCATGGATACCCAACTTCTTTCCCTTCAACTCTGTACCGGCTTTTCCATCATAGAAATTGCGCACTGCCATCACCATCATACCGAAAGCCAACTCAGCTACAGCATTTGAATTCTGTCCCGGTGTATTCATCACACAAACTTGATGAGCGGTAGCAGCTTCCAAATCCACATTGTCATAACCGGCACCGGCACGAACTACAATCTTCAACTCTTTGGCAGCATCCAATACTTGCTCATCAATTATGTCGCTGCGGATTATGATTGCATCTACATTCTCTACCGCATCAAGTAACTGTTCCTTATCTGTATATTTTTCCAACAGAGCCAATTCATAGCCTGCCGCTTCCACTTCCTGACGGATACCGTCGACTGCTACCTTAGCAAACGGTTTTTCGGTTGCAATTAAAACTTTCATAATAGTAAGATTTAATGTGTTTTTTCAAATTCTTGCATACAGTCTATCAATGCCTGTACACTTTCTACCGGCATTGCATTGTAGCATGATGCACGGAAACCACCGACAGAACGATGTCCTTTGATACCCACCATACCACGTTCGGTAGCAAATTTCAAGAAGTCAGCTTCCAGGTCTTTATACTCATCAGCCATTACGAAGCAAATATTCATATATGAACGGTCTTCTTGTACAGTAACCGTACCTCTGAACAGTTTGTTACGGTCTATTTCTGCATACAACATCTCCGCGCGCTGTTTAGCACGACGCTGCATTTCTTCAACTCCACCCTGTGCCTTAATCCAACGTAATGTCTGCAAAGCTGCATAAATAGGTACTACCGGAGGAGTATTAAACATAGACCCTTTGTCTACATGAGTCTGATAATTCAACATCGTAGGAATATGGCGAGAAACCTTACCTAATGCATCATTCTTTACAATTACAAATGTTACACCAGCCGGAGCCAAATTTTTCTGCGCACCGCCATAGATACAGATGTATTTAGAAACATCAACCGGACGAGAGAAAATATCAGAAGACATATCGGCTACCATTGGAACATCTACATCCAAATCAGCATGCAATTCTGTTCCATAAATGGTATTATTGGTTGTGATATGGAAATAGTCTACATCAGCAGGAACTGTATAGTTTTTCGGTATATAAGTATAACCTTCAGCTTCGGAAGAGGCAACTTCTACAGTTTCACCAAATCCTTTAGCCTCTTTCAGTGCCTTTTTAGCCCAAGTACCCGTATTCAGATAAGCAGCTTTCTTTTCCATGAAGTTATAGGGAACCATACAAAACTCCATACTTGCTCCTCCCCCAAGGAAAAGCACCGAATAGCCGTCTGGTATGTTCAGAAGTTCTTTGAATAAGGCTACTGCCTCATCTACCACTGGCTGGAAATCTTTAGCACGGTGACTGATTTCCATCAACGAAAGCCCTGAACCGTTGAAATCAAGAATAGCCTGAGCTGTTTTTTCAATCACCTCGCGCGGCAGAATAGAAGGCCCCGCATTAAAATTATGCTTTTTCATTTGGAAGTTTGTTTTGGTTTAACAATCTTGTTTTTAATCTCGACATTTGCGAATTTAGCGATTATTTTCAGACTTCCAAAAGTTTTGATGATAAATTTCCAGTATTATAATATTTATACTTTCATTTTACTCTTAAAACGAAGATTTAAATATCAAATTGGCACAGCCATACCCCCCTATGACAAACAGGCATTCCAGTCATCATAGCATACCACCCGAGAAGAGTGGAAGATGAAAGATTAATAATATCACAAAGATATTATTTTGCCTGTTCTATCAAAGTTTTTACCCCTTTTATCTTTTCATTTTGTATAAGTTTTAACATTTGTTTTACCTTTTTCCGTGAAACAGCCGCAAAAGCATAATGGTCCTTTACATCTACCCGACCGATATCTTCCTTGCTCAACCCGCCTTTCTTAAACAGGAAACCCACGATATCTATTTTATTGATTTTATCTTTTTTCCCTTTACCAATATATAAAGTAACATAGGCTGGCAAAGCAGGCTTCGGGGTTTGTTCCGGTAATACAAATTCTTCCGGATTTCCTTTCAGATAAGAAGGAATCGACTCTTCTGGATGCAAAATAACATATGCATTACCATCCGCTTCCCAACGAGCAGTACGTCCATTACGATGGATAAAACCGTCTTCAGCTATCGGAAGATGATAGTGCACTACATTCCGAATATCTGGAATATCCAGTCCGCGGGCAGCCAAATCGGTAGAAATAAATATATGGCAACTTCCGTTACGAAACTTGTAAAGCGCACGTTCGCGGTCGTCCTGTTCCATTCCACCATGGAAAGTTTCACAATACACTTTCATAGAATGAAGATACTTACCTACCCGATCTACACTTTCACGATGATTACAGAAGACAAGCGTAGACTGATCACCCAAACTACATAACAACTTATATAATGTTTCCAGTTTATCCTTGACTGGCGACATTACCTTATATATATGAATACGGTTTATCCACTGTGTTTCCGGATCGAGAAAATCAAGTTTCACTGTTTTGTTCAATCCAGTAAAACGTGGAATATCTTCCGTATCGGTAGCAGAAAGCAAAAAACGACGCTTCAAGGCAGGAAGTTTACCTATCACTTCAGCCATTTCCTCCTGAAATCCAAACTCCAGACATTTGTCAAATTCATCGATAACCAATGTCCGGACAGATGAAGCATCGATATTCTGTTTAGTCAGATGATCGTTCATACGGCCGGGAGTAGCAATCACGACCGATGGACGAATTCCTTTCATTGTACGGTGTTCGTCCATTGCCGGACGCCCACCGTAGCAGCTCATTACCTTAAAATCCGTACCCATTGCTTTAAAAACCTGCTCTATCTGCAATGCCAGTTCCCGAGAAGGCACCAAGACAACAGCCTGTACCCCTTCCACACCAGGCTTCAGTAATGAAACCAGCGGAAGAAGATAAGCCAACGTTTTGCCAGTACCTGTAGGTGACAAAAGAATCAGATCGCTTCCTTCTTTACATACATCCACAGCAGCTTGCTGCATGGCATTCAACTGTTCGATTTTCAAATTGGCAAGTATAGTCCGGATATCCATAGGTATATTTTAATTATTCTACGTACAACACTAATCCCTTCAAGTATTCTCCTTCAGGATGATAAATATTTACCGGATGATCTCCGGGCTGTGTAAGCTGATGTAAGATACGTACACTACGTCCACTCTGTGCAGCAGCAGTAAACACCGCATTACGGAAGTTTTCCTTGCTTACTACCTGCGAGCAGGAGAAAGTAAACAGTATACCTCCGGGACGAATTTTCTCAAATGCCTTCGCATTCAATTTGGTATATCCACGAAGTGCATTGCGAAGTGCATCACGATGCTTGGCAAAAGCTGGAGGATCGAGAATAATCAAGTCGTATTGGTCACCCATGCGATCCAAATATTTAAAGGCATCTTCAGCATACGCTTTATGACGGGTATCTCCCGGGAAGTTCAGCTCCACATTATCATTTGTCAAGTCAATAGCCTTTGCAGAACTGTCTACAGAATGCACCAGATTTGCTCCTCCTCTCATGGCATAAAAAGAGAATCCTCCTGTATAACAGAACATATTCAAGACATTCCGTCCCTTTGCATAACGTTCCAACAGGCTACGGTTCTCACGCTGGTCGACAAAGAATCCGGTTTTCTGTCCTTTCAACCAGTCCACATGAAACTTCAGTCCATTCTCCATAGCCACGTTCTCAGGACTTCCTCCCTTGATAAAGCCATTTTCTGTCGCCAGCAGATCTGCCTTAAACGGTAATGTAGTTTCTGACTTATAGTAAATATTCTGAATAATATCTCCCATCACTTCCGACAAAGCATCGGCTATCTCCATCCGATACACATGCATACCTGCAGAATGTGCCTGCATCACAGCAGTATGGTCGTATACATCAATAATAAGGCCCGGCAAGTTATCACCTTCCCCATGTACCAGACGATAAGTGTTATTCTTCGGATTGCCAATCAAGCCAAGTGCACAGCGCAGATCTTTTGCCACCTGTAGTTTTTGTCTCCAAAACTGAGCATTAATTTCCACCTGATCAAACGACAATACACGCACAGCAATACTACCAATCTGGAAATGGCCACAAGCTATAAATTCTTTTTTCGAAGTATAAACATCTACTACTTCACCTTCTTCGGGCTCCCCTTCTACACGGGCAATAGCTCCCGAAAAAACCCAAGGATGGAAACGCTTCAGCGATTCTTCCTTACCCGGTTTAAGATATACTTTCTTATATGACATAAATGTAACGGATAAAATCAATTATTAACCGGAGCTTCTTCTATCACCCGCTCCACGCGAAAATTACCTTCCCTTTTCAATTCCTCAAGGTAGGTATAAATCTCTACACAAGCCCATGCATCAGTTGCAGCATATAACTGCTGTGCTTCTGTAAGACTCTCAGCTTCCCAATTGGAAAGGCGCTGGCTTTTGGATATCTTCTTTCCAAACAATAAGGCATAGATTTTCTGCAAGCTCATTTCCTCTATTCCAAAATGACGAACATAATCCTGCAATTCAATCCAATTGCCTTGACGCGGATCTTTATTATTCCGTTTGCGAAGCATGGCAAAGTCATCCTTCAGCGAAAGTCCAATCTTCAGCACATCGTTCAAAAGAAAATCTTCCAGAAAATCAGGCAACCCCAAACGGTTCAACCGAAAAAGGAAGCATGTATCCTGTGTAGATATCTGAAGCAATGCCACCTGATGAGTCGTACCCCGACGGAACGAAGGACGCGTTTCAGTATCAACTCCTACCACCTCATGCCTGTTTAGATAATCGACAGTTTTCCGTGCTTCCGCTTCTGTATAGACTACAAAAATCCGCCCTGGGAAAACCACTTTCGGCATTTCGGCTACTATCTGTTTTTTTATTTTATTCTGTAATACAATCATTCCAAGTTTTCTGTAAAGGGTTTTTCATCATTATTCCCAACGGTCTCCAAAACCATCATCTTCTCCAGCTTCAAGCCCTTCGTACAAGTCATTTTCATCGAACTCCTCATCCCCATGCAAAGTTGCATTAGAATATTCGTCCTCTTCATCTTCCGCTCCTGCAGCATATTTTACCGTATGTAATGCACGCATCACATTAACCAAACGCTGCCCCCAAAATTCAGCGAACTGTTCACGGCAAATAACCAAGGCATCATTCATTGTCTGCTCAAATCCTAACTGATACACACATACAAAATCCTTCAGGGGTTGATAAATGTCTGCCAGTCCTTCTGAAATATTCTGTTTAATAGGAGTATCACTGTAAGCCATATCATCAAGAAACACTTCCAGATAATCATCCTTTTCACCCAGCAGCGCAGCAATTCCACCACATATGCGCTGATAGTCTCCCTCTGTGACAAACAACTCCGGATCGAATTCATCCATCCGCTCTCCCTGAGGGAGCAAAGATGCCTTCAGATAAAGCAAAGGCAGCAACTTAAGAGACTTATCTACAAACGAACGACGGGAAATCTGAGGCGCCCGTTCCAAGAATCCGCAGAACTCAGCCGCCACTGTTACAAATTCAACTGTATTCTTATCGAATATAATTTTTGTGTTCTTTTCCATAACTCCATATTATGGTGCAAAGGTATGAAAAAAATTTCGCAGTTTTAGTTTTATTCGTACATTTGCATGTATAAAATAAGGTGTTATGACAAAGAAAAAAACAGATAACAAAACCAGCGAAGAGAAATTTATCAGTGCCGGGAAAGTGGTAACAGCCATCAAAAGCGAGACCTTTCATTTTACAGTCGGTCTTTTCTGTGTAATTTTTGGCGTATATATGTTGCTTGCTTTCAGTTCTTTCTTTTTTACAGGAGGAAATGACCAAAGTATACTTTCACACCCCAACCCTGGCGAATTGCTGGAAACAGGAAACCGCATCCAGAATTATGCCGGAGCCCGAGGAGCACAATTATCACAGTTTCTAATCAATGACTGCTTCGGTATTTCTGCCTATTTAATTATCGTATTTCTTATAGTGACAGGTATGAAACTAATGAAAGCATACGATTTTAAACTACGGAAATGGTTTGCCGGATGCTCTTTACTGATGATATGGCTGTCCATTGCCCTGGGTTTCATGTTTGAAGGGACATTTCAGGATTCTTTCTTGTATCCGGGCGGACTACACGGATATAACATCAGCCTATGGATATGTTCACAAATCGGAGCTTCAGGATTGCTGCTTGGATTACTCATTACCGCCATTTTATTAGGTGTATTTTTCTCCAAATCTACCATTCAGATGGTACGCAAACTATTTCATCCGTCATTGCCCAAACGAAAGAAAAAAATGACTGACGAAAGAGCAGAATCTGTACAATCTGAGGCCTCACAAGCCATAAAGAAGGAAAGAGAAAACAAAGAAGAATCTCATACCATTCAAGAAGAGACATTATCCACAACCGACGACGACACAGACAAATATACAGAGCCGGGAAATGGGAATTACACGGACTCAAAGCCTAACGAAATAGAACTAACTGTCGACGAACAGCCTGCAAACCATCCTCATACAAAGGACAATGAGGAGGAAGAAAATCTGATGTTTATGCAAATGGAACAAGAAGATTTGCAGCCCAATCAGCAATTAGAAGAGCCTTCATTCGAGATAGATGACAACCACAACGAAGAAGACGAAGAATATCATGGCGAAATTAGCCAACCCTATAACCCCCGTCTGGATTTGGAACATTATCAGTTTCCGACACTCGATTTGCTCAACTCTTACGGAGACCATGAGCCTACCATTGATATGGAAGAACAAAATGCCAACAAGGACCGTATCATTAAGGTATTACGTAGCTTCGGCATTGAAATCAGTTCCATCAAGGCCAGCGTAGGACCTACTATTACGTTGTACGAAATTACTCCGGCAGAAGGAGTACGTATTTCCAAAATCAGAAATCTGGAAGACGACATTGCCCTAAGTCTCTCGGCTTTAGGCATACGTATCATCGCCCCCATACCGGGAAAAGGAACCATTGGTATTGAAGTACCTAATGCCAATCCGCGCATTGTACCCATGAGCTCAATACTGGCCAGCAAAAAGTTTCAGGAAACAACTTTCGACCTGCCTGTTGCCCTGGGAAAAACCATTACCAACGAAGTCTTTATGGTAGACTTAGCTAAGGCACCACATATGTTGGTTGCCGGTGCTACCGGACAAGGTAAATCGGTTGGATTAAATGCAATCGTCACATCGTTGTTGTACAAAAAGCACCCCAGCGAACTGAAATTCGTCATTATCGACCCCAAAAAAGTAGAGTTTGCCATCTATGCTCCCATCGAGAAGCATTTCCTTGCAAAACTACCCGACGGAGAAGATGCCATCATTACTGATGTAACAAAGGTAGTCCAGACACTCAATTCACTCTGTGTGGAGATGGACACCCGCTACGATTTATTGCGTAAAGCCGGATGCCGAAATATCAAAGAATACAATGCAAAATTCATCAACCGGCAACTGAATCCGGAAAAGGGACACCGGTTTATGCCATACATTGTCATCATCATCGATGAGTTCGGGGATTTGATTATGACCGCCGGAAAAGAGGTTGAATTACCTATTTGCCGCATCGCACAACTGGCACGTGCCGTTGGTATTCATGCCATTATCGCAACCCAACGTCCGACAACCAATATCATCACCGGTACCATCAAAGCCAACTTCCCGGCACGAGTTGCATTCCGTGTAGCTTCTATGATGGACTCACGTACGATTCTCGACCGTCCGGGAGCTCAGCAACTCATCGGTAAGGGAGATATGCTCTATTTACAGGGCAATGATCCGGTTCGTGTACAATGTGCATTTGTGGATACCCCGGAAGTAGAAAAAATAGCCAACTATATCAGTCGCCAGCAGGGTTATCCGACAGCTTTCATGTTACCAGAATATGTTGACGAAAATGCCGAAAGCAGCGCAGTAGGCGATGTAGATATGAACCGCCTGGACCCTCTGTTTGAAGAAGCAGCCAGACTGATCATTTACCATCAGCAAGGTTCAACTTCTCTTATCCAGCGCAAATTCTCTATCGGCTACAACCGTGCCGGACGCATTATGGATCAATTAGAAAGAGCCAGTATAGTAGGTCCAGCCAATGGCAGTAAAGCGCGTGATGTACTTTGCATAGACGAAAACGATCTGGAAATGCGTATGAACAATTTAAAGAATTGAAACAATGAAAAAGAAACTTTATATGCTCGCAATAGGCCTGATTTTGACAGGAATCGGTCAGGTATTTGCACAACAAGACATCAAAGCCCGTGAAATTTTAGATAAAACTCTTGCTGTTTTCCAGCAGTCTAAAGGAGTAAGTCTAACTTTTGGAGGAAGCCAGGAAGGTACATTGATGCTGCAAGGCACCAGCTTCTATCTGGACTGCGGAGGTGTGAAAAGCTGGTTTGACGGAAAAACTCAGTGGAGTTACGTAGAGGAAAACGAAGAAGTGACAATCTCCACTCCTACTCCCGAAGAGCTGCAAAACGTAAATCCATACGCCATCCTCACCTCTTATCGTCAACATTATAGCTATCAGTACAAAGGAGTTAAAAACCAAGGAGGGAAATCGAACTACGAAATTCTGCTTACTCCCCGTACTTCAGGCAATCATGAAATTTCGTCGGTCGTACTACATATTTCAACTGCTTATCAGCCAGCAGACATTTCTGTGAAACAATCTAATGGCGAGCAGCAGAAATTTATTATACGTTCATACAAAACGGTACAGGGACTGACAGCAGCCAGTTTCCGTTTCGACGCAAAAAAATATCCTAATGCCGAAATCATTGATATGCGATAATCGCATTCATGTTTTCCGTGCTCTTTTACCCTTCAAAAACGTGACTTGTATCGTAAGGCAACGATACTTGTATCGACAAGCAACGATACCTGTATCGAGAGCTCACGATACAAGTCACGTTTTTTGAAGGGTTTCATTCAATCAAGATTTCCTTTTATCACCCAATAAAATCAGCCAAAACAAGTATATTTGCCTACTCAAATCAACTAAAAAAGAAAAATGAAATATTTAATTGTATCCGACATTCATGGCTCTCTGCCTACTTTAGAAACCGTATTAAACTTTTATAATGAGCAGCAATGTGATATGCTCTGCATACTGGGAGATATTCTGAACTATGGCCCCCGAAACAGTGTTCCCGAAGGATTAAACCCCAAAGCGATAGCCGAGCGTCTGAACAACATGGCCGACCAGATTATAGCAGTTCGCGGAAACTGCGAATCGGAAGTAGACCAAATGCTACTCGACTTTCCCGTAATGGCGGACTATGCACTTCTTGTAGATAACGGGAAACGCTTGTTTCTCACTCACGGCCATATTTACAACGAAGATAAAATGCCGAAAGGACATCCCGACTATTTCTTTTATGGACACACCCATTTATGGAAATTGGAAGAGCAGGACGGCACTGTCGTTTGCAATACCGGTTCCATTACTTTCCCTAAAGGAGGAAACCCACCTACGTTTGCTACGTATGAGAAAGAAACAGTACGCGTCTACACTCTGGAAGGGAAACTGCTAAAAGAATATAATCCTACTGTATAAACAAGAGAAGGCTGCTCTGCTATAGCTTTATTATTTAAAGAGACAGACAAGAAAAAGCTATAAATACAGAGACAGCCTTCAGTATTATATCCGAATCGCTTCAATAAAATCTATCAGATAGATTCTGTTTTTTTCTTTCCTAACGGAAATGAAATCTTGAGTTCAACTTATAAATGCAACTTTTTGGGTGCGGATAATAAGCAATAAA
>ENA-UOJV01000517-UOJV01000517.1-human-gut-metagenome-genome-assembly--contig:-C82-NODE-517-length-56732-cov-11.276955_pt1 | contig 56732 bp, 49 predicted proteins | sample MGYA00242356_ERZ723903 | MGnify/ENA metagenome assembly ERZ723903
CCGAAACTTTCAGCTGGGCAATTTTTTGACAGTCTGACCCTCCCGCCGGGCGGCGGGAGGGTCTTTTGCTGTTTGGCTTATCTGCCGAGGTCCTCGACATAGAGCTCGCGGACCGCATTGGGATCGGCGGCCTTCTTCTCGGGCTCTGCGGGCTTCGGGTTGTTGCGAGCTTCCATGAACTTGCGCGCGACCTGCGGGAACAGGGCGTAGGACAGAACGTCCTCCTCGCAGCGGGCGATGTCCTTGGACTCCTCGCGGTACTGCGGCAGCTCCGGCTTGAGCAGGTCAGCCGGGCGGCAGGTGATGACCTTGTCATCGCCAATGCACTTGCGGCGGACTTCCTCATTTACTTTACCGGGCAGCTTGCCGTATTCGCCGCGGAGCAGGCCCTTGGATTCCTTCGGGACCATCTTGTAGCGCTCACCGGCGACGATGTTCATAACTGCCTGCGTGCCGACGATCTGGCTCGTCGGGGTGACGAGCGGAGGATAGCCGAAGTCCTTGCGGACACGGGGCACCTCGGCCAGAACATCGTAATAGCGATCCTCCTGACCGGCCTGCTTGAGCTGGCCGAGCATGTTCGAGAGCATGCCGCCGGGGACCTGATACATCAGGGCCTTCGTATCGACCTGCAGGACCTTCGGATCAAGGAAGCCTTCCTTCTTCAGCTTGTCGGCGACCTTGCGGAAGTGCGTGGCAGCCTCGTTCAGCTTGGCAAGGTCCAGCCCGGTGTCGCGGTCGGAGCCCTGCAGCGTCGCCACGAGGGACTCGGTTGCGGGCTGGGACGTACCGTTGGCAAGCGGAGACAGCGCGCAGTCCACGATGTCCACACCGGCCTGACAGGCCATGAGGTTGACCATGTCGCCGGTACCGGCCGTGTTGTGCGTGTGCAGGTGGATGGGCACGGAGACGCTGTCCTTCAGCTTACGCACGAGGTCATAGGCGTGCAGCGGCAGCAGCAGGTTCGCCATATCCTTGATGCAGATGGAATCTGCGCCCATCTTCTCGAGGTCCTTGGCGAGGCCGACGAAGTAATCGTCGTTATGCACGGGGCTGACGGTGTAGCTCAGCGCGACTTCGGCCCAGCCGCCGTACTTCTTCACGGATTCGACGGCCTTGCGCAGGTTGCGGATGTCGTTCAGCGCGTCGAACACGCGGACGACGTCGATGCCGTTTTCGATAGACTTCTGGCAGAATTCCTCGACGACATCGTCGGCATAGTGCTTGTAGCCCAGGATGTTCTGGCCGCGGAAGAGCATCTGCAGCTTCGTCTTGGGCATGTGGGCCTTCAGGGTGCGCAGGCGCTCCCACGGGTCCTCGTTCAGGAAGCGCATGCAGACGTCAAACGTTGCACCGCCCCAGCACTCCAGCGACCAGTAGCCCATATTGTCCAGGAGCTCACAGGCAGGGAGCATATCCTCGATACGCATACGCGTGGCAGCCTGAGACTGGTGCGCGTCGCGGAGGATGGTTTCTGTAATTCGCAGCGGATTCTTCTTTTCCATAACGGACATACCTCCTTATCAGCCGAACAGGGCGATGAACACGCCCGCGGCGACGGCGGAGCCGATGACACCGGCGACATTCGGGCCCATGGCGTGCATGAGCAGGAAGTTGCTGGGATCCTCGCGCTGGCCTTCCTTCTGGGAGACACGCGCAGCCATCGGAACAGCGGAAACACCGGCAGAGCCGATGAGCGGGTTGATCTTCTTGCCTTCCGGCAGGAAGATGTTCATGAACTTGGCAAGCAGGACGCCGCCGGCCGTGCCGCACATGAAGGCGACGATGCCCATGGCGAGGATGCCGAGCGTCATCGGGCTGAGGAAGGACTCGGCCTTCGCCGTAGCGCCGACGGAGACGCCGAGGAAAATGACGACGATGTTCATGAGCTCGTTCTGCGCGGTCTTGGACAGACGGTCGACCACGCCGCACTCACGGAACAGGTTGCCGAGCATCAGGCTGCCGACCAGCGGAGCTGCGCTCGGAACGAGCAGAGCGACGAACGCGGTGACGGCAATCGGGAAAACGATCTTTTCCTTCTTGGAAACCGTACGCAGGGCGTCCATGCGGATCATGCGCTCCTTCTTCGTGGTCAGGCCGCGCATGATGGGCGGCTGGATGACCGGGACGAGCGCCATGTAGGAATAAGCGGCAATGGCGATCGGGCCGAGCAGCTCGGAGGCCAGCCGGGACGTGACATAGATTGCGGTGGGGCCGTCCGCGCCGCCGATGATGCCGATGGAGGCAGCCATCTTCTGCGTGAACTCAAGACCCGGGATACCCAGCTTGCTCAGACCGAGCGCGCCGAGGTAGGCGATGAAAATACCGAGCTGTGCGGCAGCGCCGAGCAGCAGGCTCTTCGGGTTGGCGATCAGCGGGCCGAAGTCCGTCATGGCGCCGACACCGATGAAGATCAGGCAGGGGTAGATACCCAGCTTGACGCCGAGGTAGAGGATGTCGATGAGACCGGCGGCTTCATTTGCACCATTCGAGAGCGTGACGCCGTTCTTGATGAGGTCCCAGTGGATATGACCGCCCTCGAAGATCTCGGAGTGGAACATACCTGCGCCGGGCAGGTTCGTCAGCAGCATACCGAAGGCGATCGGCAGGAGCAGCAGCGGCTCAAAGCCCTTACCGATGGCCAGATACATCAGGACGAAGGAAATGAGGATCATGACGATCGATTTCCAGTCCGCATTGTGGATCAGGGTGGCGATGCCAGCCTGATTCAGGAAATTCGTCATTGCTTCCGTATTGGACTGTGCGCCCTGCTCCTCTACAGCGGTGGTCTCCGCGGCTGACGAGGAGTCCGGGTCAGCGGTGGCGGCGGAGGCGAGGGTGAAGCACAGGCACACCAGAAGCCCCAGCACCATGAGCGCAATGAGCGCGCGGTGCAGGTTCTTATTCTTTTTCTTGAACATACGGCATCTCCTTACCCGCTTACGCGATGGTGCAGAGGAGAGCCTGAGTCTCGACGGAGTCGCCCTTGCGGACGTTCACACCGGTGATCTTGCCGTCGGAGGGAGCGCAGATCTCGTTCTCCATCTTCATGGCTTCCAGAATGACGAGAACGTCGCCCTTCTTCACGGACTGACCGGCCTGGACCTTGACATCCAGAATGGTGCCGGGCATCGGAGCCTTGACCTGAGCGCCTGCACCGGCAGGAGCGGGAGCGGCGGCGGGAGCAGCGGCGGGAGCGGCAGCAGGAGCGGCGGCGCTCATCTTCGCAGGAGCAGCCATTTCTTCGATCTCGATCTCATAGAGGGAGCCGTTGACGTTCACACGATACTTTTTCATACTTCTTGTTCACCTTTCTCAATATGTTTTTACAGCTTCTTGACGGAAAGAATGCGAATTGCAGACGCATCCGTACCGCTGGCTTCGGCAATGGCGGCCGAAACGGCGGCAAGAAACTCTGCGCGGTTGGGAATGCTGCTTTCCTGTGCAGGCGCAGCAGCGGCAGCGGCCTGCAGTTCCTCCTTCTTCGAGCTGCCGCGGCATGCCAGACCCAGCAGCCAGCACAGTCCGATGATGAGGATCAGGACGACGAACACCGTCACCAGTCCCATGACTACAACAAACCAGTTTTGCATTATTTGCCTCCTCGCTTAGGACGGCAGAGCCGTCTTAATAAAATTTTTATACTCCCGGCCGGGGTTTCCTGCTCCGGCCGGATAGTTAACGAAAGAGAATCAGGAGATCGCGAAATCGATGGATTTCAGCAGCTGGCGGTTCACATAGACCTCCAGCGTGTACTCCCCTGCCGCGCCCGGATTCGGGATCGTGCTGGTATGGCGGCGCTCATGCCACATCTGGTCCCAGGTGAGCTGCGCCGAGGCATCGCTCACGGGCTCGCCGTTGGCATTGCGAATGACATACAGCAGGGTGATCTCGTCGTCGGAGTCCTCCTTGCGCGTCAGCTCCAGGCACAGGGCGATGTCCTCGTCCGCCGAGAAGGAGGTCTTGGACGTCGTCAGGGAGCGGTAATCCCAGTTGACCTCCGCCGGCGTTTCCCACAGGGAGATATAGGTCGTGGAGGGCGTTGCGCCGTAGCGGTCGAAGCGGCCGCCGGACGGCGTTCTGGCGCTGGCCTCGACCGTGCCGAACACATCCGCACCGTCTGCAGGCGTCAGGGAGATGGTGTAATCCGCATCGGGGATGAGGCCCTTGAGCGTGACGGAGTTTTCCGTGCACTCCTGCAGACGCGGCTCGTGATTGCTCGTCGGCACGCCGTAGGTCACATACCAGCCGCCGGCGGGCGCACCGGAGGCCGTCTGCCACGAGGCGGTGATGGTGCCGTCCTCATTGGCCGTGGCCTGCAGACCCGTCACAACGAGCGGGTTGGCGGGCAGCGTGAGCACGGCGGGCGCGGGCATGCCCTCGGCCGAGACGGTGAAGGTATAATCGCGCTTGAGGTCGGGCAGCTCAAAGACGCAGCTGCTCTCCGTGACGGTCTGCGTGACCGTCGTGAACTGACGTGCCTCGCAGGTGACCGTCCAGCCTGCGGGAATGTTTTCGCCCGTTTCCCATGTCACGGTGACGGTGTTTCCCTCGATGCTGCTGACATTCAGCTTATCGACCTTCACAACGGGGATGGGCGTGAACTCCGTCGTCGTCGTGCCGGTGAGGAAGACGGTATCCGTTCCCTCGAGCGTGAACGTGTAATTCTGCTGCAGCGTCAGGCCGGTGACCGTGACGGTATTGCCGGTGAACTGCTGCGACTGCTTCTGGCCGTCGCCCGCCGCATAGGACACGGTCCACTGGGCAGGCGTCGGGCCGTTGGCGCTGAAGCTCAGCACCACGCTGCCGTCGGCATCGCCGAGGGAGGCGGTCAGATCCGTGATCTCCGTGGCCTCCGGCGTCGTGACGGAGAGGGTGCTGACGCCGCGGCTGCTCAGGCGGTGGCCGTCAGCCGCCGTGACGGTGATGGTATACTGCGTGTTTTCCGACAGGCCGGAGAAGACATACTGACCGTCGGCCGCCGTGGCGGGATAGGAATTGCCATACATGTCGGAGCAGGTCAGGCGGAAGTCCGCCGCCTTGTCGCCGCTCTCCAGCGCGACCGTCAGCTCCTCCGTCGTGCAGCGCACGACGCGCAGGGCATCGGCCCGCACAAAATAATAGGAAAGCAGGAACCACGCCGCCGCGCCCAGCAGGACGACGAGCGCAGCCACGATGCCGATCGTGACGGCGCGGCGCTTTTTCTTCGGTTTTTTCTCCGGTTCGGGTGGGAGCGTGCTCTCCGCGTCGTTATCGACATAGGTCGCCTCCGGCTCGGCGGGCCGGTCAGGCTCGTCCGGGGACGCTTCCTGCTCCGGTTCCTCCGGCTGCGGCGGTACGTCGCCGACGGCCGCATTCACCGAGGCAAGGAAAGCGTCGAGGTCCATCTGATCCGGGTCCTCGTCCTCCGGCTCTGCCGGGGCGGGTCCGGCTTCCTCCGCCGGTCCGGCTTCTTTTTCCGGCTCGTCCGCTTCCGGCTCGGTATCTTTGACCGGCTCTGCCTCCTTGACCGGCTCCGCCGGTTTTTCTGGCTCGGCAGGCGGCTGCGGCTTTTCTTCGGCCTTCTGCTCCGGCTTCGGTGCGTCCGGCACGGCGTCGGGATCGATGTCCTTTTCCGTGCCCGCGCCGGAAAGGTCCGGGGCAAAGCTCGTGCGGAACTTCTCGTCGAGCTGCTCCGCGTCCGTCATGCGGGCAGGCGCGTCCTCCCCGTCCGTCTCCGCCTCGGGCGCGAGCGGCGCCTCCGGCGTGACGATGGGCGGCACGATGAGCGTGTCCGACACCTCGTTGCGCTGCATATAATAGGCCAGCGCCTGCTTCAGCTCCGCCGGGGTCTGGAAGCGATCCTCCGGACGCGGAGCGCAGGTCTTCAGGATGATGGCAGCCAGCTCATAGTCGGCATAGATCGGTGTCGGCATGGCCTTGCCGGTCAGGCGGAGCTTGTCCGCCATGGCCTCGCCCGTGGCCTCGTCTTCAAACGGGCCGTGGTTGCCGTTGTAGATGCGGTAGAGCAGCATGCCGACGGCATACAGGTCGATCGTGGGGTTTGGGGACGCCGTGATGGCGGAAAGCTCCGGCGCGGAATACGGGCCGAGGTAATTCTCCGGCACCGAGGCATACTGCAGGTCCTCCAGCGGCGCAAGGCCGAGGTCCCCGAGCAGGAACCGCCCGGACTGCGTGAGGAACACGTTCTCCGGCTTGAGGTTTTCAAACAGATAGCCCGCATCGCGGCAGGCCGTGAGCGCGTCGCACAGGTCGATGCCGAGGTTCACGGCGCGCAGGCCGGTCATGGCGCTGTGGTCGAGGAAGGCGCGCAGCGAGACCATGCGCGGATAGAGGATATAGACATCGTAGCCGATGCCGCTCTCCTTCGGCTCGATCTGGTAAGAGCTCGCGCCCGCAAAATAGCCGTTCTCTGCCAGACGCATGCCGGTGTCGAGCTCGTTTTTGATATCCTCGGCAACACTGCCGTAATAGGCATGGACGGCGGCGTCATCCGGGTAAGCGCCGGAGAGGATCAGCGCCCGCACCTGCAGGTCAGACGCGGGGACGGAGATCCGCTTTACGACAAAGCGCTCGCCCGACTGGACGTGGCGGAGGGCGTAGCAGGTACAGCCATTGTGCCCGGCGATCTCCTCCTCAACGGACATCTGATCCAGCAGAGGGGAGACAAGTTTCAGTTCGGACATCGGGTTCGCCTCCTAAATCAAGAACTCAAATTATTTCTAGTATATACTATGATATTTTTGCAAAAAATGCAAGAACATTCTTGTCATATTCTTCGGAAAATGGTATGATAGGAAAAACCGGCGGAGGCGATTCCTGTCGTACGCCGGAGGAAAGGAGACCAAGCATAGCACGATATGCGTTGAGATATGGAAAACAAAGTTGTTTGTGACTACTGCGGCACGATCTATGACGGTTCGCGCGAAAAGTGCCCGCTCTGCGGCAGCACCACCCGCGCCGAGGCCGCGCCCGCCGCGCCGCGCCGCCGCCTGACCGAGGAGGAGCGCAAAGCCCGCCGCCGCACCCAGCAGGAGGAGCAGCGCGCGCAGCAGGATGCGCAGCGTGCCAGACGCGAGGAGGACCGTCAGGCCCGGCTGGAGGAGCGCCGCCGCGTTCCGCAGAAGCAGCGCAGCTCCAAGGCACCCGAGACGCAGGGCGGCATCCCGCGCGGCTATCTGCGCGCCGCCGTGGTCTTTTTGACGATGGCCGTGCTCGTCGTGCTGTTCTTCATCGGCGACATGATCGGCTGGTGGCCCGGCCTGGAGGATGTGCTCCGGGCGACCACACCGAGCGAGACGGCCGCCGCGCAGGACGATTCCTCCTGCACTTTCCTGAATCTGACGCCCGATCATCTGACGTTCTCCGCTGCGGACGAGACGCTGCAGCTGCAGGTCGCCATCAACGCCAGCTGCGAGCAGCCCGTGTCGTTCAAGAGCTCGGATGAGAGCATCGTCCGCATCTCCGGCGACCCCGTTGTGAGCGCGCCGGACTACGACCAGACCGAGGTACTGGCCCAGATCACCGCCGTCGGCGAGGGGCAGGCCACGATCACCGTGACGTGCGGCGAACGGAAAATGACCTGCGCCGTCACCTGCGATTTCAGCGGCAGTCCCACGGACGCCTCCACGGAGCCGGCTACGGACGCCACGGAGCCGAGCGAGCCGACGACATCCGCCAGCTTCAAGCCGGAGCTGAACTACAGCGACGTGACCATGAGCCTGCACAACGAGACGCTCCGCGTCAAGGTCACGAACCTGCCCGCCGGGAAGGCCGTGAAGTGGTCGAGCAAGGACGAGAAGGTCGCCATCGTGGACGAGGACGGCCTTGTCACAGCCAAGGGCCCCGGCGTAACGACCATCATCGCCGACGTGGGCGGCAAGACGGCCGAGCTCATCGTGCGCTGCAGCTTCGAGGACACAGCCGAGGGCGGCTATCACCTCTCCCTGACGGATGTCACGCTCAGCGTGGGCGAGAGCTTCAACCTGCGGCTGCTCGATGAGAATGACGAGCGCGTCGAGGGCGCAAGCTACAGCGTGAAGGACACGACCGTCTGCACGGCAGACGGCTCGAAGATCACGGGCAAGGCCAGCGGCGTCACGCGCGTGACCGTCACCTACTACGGCGAGAGCTTCGAGTGCATCATCCGTGTAAAGTAAATTTAACAAAGAATTCACGGCGGCGTGCTGGTATGGTACGCCGCCGTATGCTATTCTATGGGTGGAAGTGCGGAGCGCATGACGCCGCGTTCCGCCGCGCAGCCGCCCTCTGCGGCGCTTGAACCGGGCTGCTGCGGCGGAAGGCAGCACGCTGCTTGCGGAGCACGCATGCCGAGCCCTGCCCGGCAGGACGGATCGTATTTCCGGAATTAAAATATTCGCCCGCTGCGGGACCGCAGCGGGCTTCTTTCGCTTTTTGCGCTCTTATTGACGCGGAGATGGCAAGGCAACACCTCACAATTCAGCGAGATGCAATCGTGCAGCGCTGCCTCAGATCATTTGGGCAAGTTTTGTGCGGAGGAAGCGCTCGTTCAGGCGCTCGAACAGACGCGGTAATCCGGTATAGCGCGCGACAAGCCAGCCAATCTCAGCCACAGCCACGCCGCCGATGACATCGTAGAACACATGCTGCTTCGTGAACATCGTCGCAAGGAACACGAGCACGGAGCCGACGGTGCACAGCGTGCACGTCAGGCCGCGATGGCGGAGACTGCGGCACTCATAAATATAGCGTGTGCCGAGCCACGAGACAAAGCAGTGGATGGAGGGGAACAGATTTGTCGGCGTGTCCAGCAGCCAGATCGTCCGCATGGCCCAGCCCGTAAAGCCGCCCGTTTCCAGTGGCGGGCGGACATTGTGCGTCGGCAGCAGGACGAAAAACAGAAGGCAGATCACCTTGGCCGCAAAATCGGCCGCCACAAGGCGATAGCACAAGGAGCGGCTCTCCTTGGCCACGACGGAATACTGATAGATCCAGAACGGGAACGCCGCAACATAGACGAAGACCCAGACCGGTGAAAACGGGAACGCGCGGTCGAAGGCCGCCGTCATATCGTGCATGGGAAGGCTCCAACCCAGGACCTGCAGCAGCTTCGGGCCGCTGAACGCGATGAGGTTCATCAGGCCCGTGATGGCAAGCGGAAGGCTGTTTTCCGGCGGGACGATCTTATGCAGGAGTCTGCGCAGCAAGCTACCACCTCCAGAACAGAATAGGGAGATTATAGCAAACCGCCGGGATAAAGTCAACCGCAGGAGAGCACTGATCCACTGCCGCACCACCTGACGCGGCGATCTCGGGTAGGCACTGCCAGTTCATACAGGGCGTCGATAAAACGTATAAACCAATTGCGTCTGTAGCGGCGCTCACTGCGCAGCCGTTGGCGGCTTTGCCGCCTTACGGATGCGGCGTGCCCTTTACGGGCGGTGAGCGCCTTGCAGGCCAGCAACATGTGCTGCATTGCTTCTGTGGTGCAGTGCCCACAGGTTTGTCATTGCGAGGCCCCAAAGGGGCCGTGGCAATCTCGGGTAGGCAGTTGCGTTTTCGCCGGGAGTACCCTGTTATCCAACCAAGCACTGCGAGATTGCCACGTCGGCTGCGCCTCCTCGCAATGACAATTCGGGAGTCATCCCTATTTTAACGAGAGCCTACACAAGTCGACAGTACAGCGCCGGGAGGGGCATGCCCCTCCCCTACATAACGCGTGCGGCCGGCGGGAATGCCCGGGAATCTGCTGGCTCCCTCCACCAGCGTTCCTTACTCCGCCTTCTTCTCGCGGAAGGCAAAAAAGCGCTGGCCGAAGTAGTTGAACACCACAAACAGGCCCATGCCCGCCAGCATGGCCAGATTCTCCGCCCATTTCTTCGGCAGGCCGGAGAAGATCAGCCGCACGAGCGGCTTGGCAAGGCCATAGGCAAGGCCGTAGCACACGGCAATATTCAGCGCGAAGCGCAGGGCCGTCTCCCAGCCGCTGCCCTGATATTTGAACGTGAAATACCGGTTGAGGAAATAGCTCATCACGCTTGCAAGCGCATAGCTCAGGCCCGTCGCCGGCCAGTAGGAAAACCCGGCGAGGTTATACAGCAGGAACATCAGGCCGTTGCCAACGAGCGTGTTGAGCACGCCCACGAGCAGGAACTTCCACAGTTTTTCGTCAAACAGCATTCGGAGCTTTTCTTTCATACGGATTCTTCTTTCTTTATTGCCAACAGGACGTGATCGTTCCATCGCTGCTGACGGTGTAAATCGTCTGTCCGTCGCTGCTGACGCCCTCGAGCGTGACCGTCAGCTCCTGCAGGCCGCAGGCACTGCGGACATCATAGGAAATGACGCCGACGATATCGAGGTAGCTCTCGAGCGACAGGTCGTCCTTGTAGACCTCACCGCCGAACTTCTGCGCGGAGGCATAGGTCATGGTGCTCTCCTGCGTCAGGCGGAGCGTTCCGGCCGTCTCGTCATATTCGGCATCGGAAAACTGCGGCCAGTTCTCCTGCACGACGGACTCGACCGAGGCTCTCGGCTCGTCCTTCGCGCCGCAGGCGCACAGCAGGAGGGTGGCCAGGACAATGGCCAGAAAACAGGAAACAGATCTCACAGGCAGCACCTCCAACAACAAAAACCGGCGCGCATTCTGCGGACCGTATGCCCTATCATACCGCAAAGGCTGGGAAAACGCAAGCAAAAAAGTATCGCAGGCCGGTCATGCGGCGTCCGTCAGCCTTGTGTGCGCCAGAATGCGGGCAAACTCGGCATGATAGGTCTTCTCCAGCTCTGCCGCGCAGCGGATGGTCAGAGTGTAGCACGTCGTGCCGTCATAGAGCAGCGTGCCGCAGCAGGCAAGCTCTCCCTCGTCGTCCGCGCCCGTCCACGCGAACTGGTACTGATCTGCCTGCGGCCAGGCCAGATAGACAGGGTCCAGCGCAGCCGTCTCTCGGCCCGTCAGCTGCCGCAGCACCGCATCGGGCGCCCCGGCTGCCGTCTCGATGACGACCTCATAGGCCCCGTCCGCGCGCGTATAGACGCTGCGTCCCTCTGCGGAGTCCTCCGCCGAGCGCTGCAGCTCCGCCGGGAGCTCGGCCGTCAGGCAGAACTGCGGCGGCTCCGGGCCGGAACCGGGGTCACAGACCGTCTCCGCATTCGCCGCGCTCTTGACAGCGCAGCCGCTCAATGTTAAAATCAGGCAGGCAATTGCAATGCATGGAATCCGTTTCATATTCCACCTCCGAAAGGATGATCCTGATGCTGAAATACTATGCGCTCTGGCTGCTTCTCATGAGCGCCGTCACGTTTTTTCTTATGGGATGGGATAAGCATCTCGCCCGCTGCCGCCGCAGGCGTATCCCGGAGCGCGTACTGCTCGGCTGGGCAGCCGCCGGCGGCGCGCTTGGCGGCGTTCTTGCCATGCGGCTGTTCCGCCACAAAACGCTCCACCGCCATTTTTCCGTCGGCATGCCCGTAATGCTGGCCGTGCAACTCCTGCTCGGCGCAGCGGTCCAGCTCTGGCTGTGAAACATCCGGTACGCACTGCTGTCTTATATACGGGATTTCGGTTGCAAAATATTCGTCTATACGATAGAATATAATTACTCTGGCTGTGCTCTCCGGGCGCAGCCGCTGAACAGGAGCAGAGAGCATGAAACAAAGACAAAGCCGCGGCCTGATGCCGTGGATCCTGACGCTGCTGTGCGCCGTACTTCTCACGGTATGGGTGCTCGGCAGTATGCCCGCCGCCCCGAAGGAGGGCGCGGCCGTCGCCGCTGGCACGGCCTATCTGGACAGCGCGGCCGCAAAGGACGCCTCCGCCATCGCCGAAACGCTGCGCGAGCGGGAGAAGCAGCGCCGCGCGGAGCTGCTGGCCCAGCAGAAGAAGGAGGAGCGCGATGCCCTCGTTGCAAAGATCACGAGCGGTGAGCTGGACATCTGGTCCATGTTCGACAGCTACGTCATCCTCGGCGATTCCCGCGCCGTCGGCTTCTATTACTTCGATTTTCTGGAAAAGAGCCGCGTGCTGGCGGACGGCGGAAACACCATCCGCGACGTTGCCGCGCACATGGACGACATCCGCGCCCTGCAGCCGGACTATGTCTACCTGTGCTACGGTCTGAACGACATCAGCATTGGCTATTGGGACACAAAGGAGGAGTATGTCGCGGAGCTGCTGCAGGTCGTCGCCGACCTGAAGGAGGCCCTGCCCGGCGTGACGGTCGTCGTCAGCTCCATCCTGCCCGCGCAGGATCCCGCTTTTGAGAAGAGCTCGAAATGGCGCAATATCCCCGAGTGGAGCGAGGCCGTCGGCGCGGCCTGCGCCGAAAACGGCATTCCCTTTGCGGATAATACCGAGATCTGCCAGACCTATGCCGACCTCTGGCAGCCGGACGGCATTCACGTTCGCCCGGAATTCTACCCCTATTGGGCTGCCAATCTGATCCTTGCCGGGCTGGACAGCCCTGCAGAAGCGGAGGATGCGACAAATGAAACAGAAAACGATCCTGCTTGAGCTGCTGCGCTGGCTGTGCGCAGGGCTTGCCGTCGTGTTCCTTGTGGTAAGCTTCCGGCAGGAGCCGGTCAGCTCGGCCGCCTTTGAGGACGTGGCCTCCGCCGTCACGGCAAGCATCGACCTGAGCGCTCTGCAGGAGGGCAGCGTGCAGATGGTCAAGCGCCTGTACGGCCTGAATCCGTCCGATTTTGACGGCTGCCTGCTCTATTACCCGCAGACAAACATGGAGGCCGAGGAGCTGCTTCTGCTCAAGCTGCGCGATACGTCGCAGCAGGAGGCTGTCCGCGCCGCCGTGGAGGCCCGGCTCGAAACGCAGAAGACCAGCTTCGACGGCTACGGCCTGGAGCAGTATGACCTGCTGACGAATCATTCCATTCTGGATATCCGCGGCAACTATGTTCTGTTCATCGTCCATAAGGACGCCGCTGCCGTGCAGCAGGCGTTCCGCGGCGCGCTGTAAGGAGGGGAAGCTATGGCATTCAGTACACTCGTCTTCCCGTTCGTATTCCTGCCCGTCAGCCTCATTCTGTATTTTGTACTGCCGAAGCGGCTGAAAAACGCCGCCCTCGTTGTGTGCAGCCTCGTGTTCTTCGCCTGGGGGACGCCGGAATACCTCGTCCTCATGGTGCTGGACATCGCGTTCCACTATTTTGCGGGCCGTGAGCTGGCGCTTCAGAAAGCGCGCGGCCGGAGCGGGCGGTTCGTGCTCGTCTCGTCCGTGGCCGTGAACCTTCTGCTGCTGGGCTTCTTCAAATACTACGGCTTCCTTGTGGACAATCTCAACGCCCTGCTCGGCACGGCGCTGCGTGCGAGGGAGCTGCCGATGCCCATCGGCGTGTCGTTCTTCACGTTCTCGCTGCTGTCCTATCTGTTCGACGTCTACCGCGACCGTGCGCCCGCTGCGCGCAATATGCTGGACTTCAGCCTGTATGTCACGTTCTTCCCGAAGCTTGTCTCCGGCCCCATCGTGCAGTATGCCGAGATGGAGCCGCAGCTGCGCGACCACCCCGTCACGCGCGAGGGCTTCGGCTCGGGCGCACGTCTGTTCCTCATCGGCCTTGCAAAGAAGGTCCTGCTGGCCAACACACTCGGCACGACGTTCTATGCGCTCTCTGCCCTGCCGATGGCGCAGCTGTCCACGCTGAGCGCGTGGCTCGGCGCGGTGTGCTACGCGCTGATGCTCTACTTCGACTTCAGCGGCTATTCGGACATGGCCATCGGCCTTGCCTCGATGTTCGGCTTCCGCTTCGGCAAGAATTTTGACTATCCCTATGTCTCGCAGAGCATCACGGAATTCTGGCGGCGCTGGCACATCTCGCTCGGCGCGTGGTTCCGCGACTACGTCTACATTCCCTGCGGCGGCAGCCGCGCAGGAACGGCGCGCACCATTGCGAACCTGCTGCTCGTCTGGCTGCTGACCGGCATCTGGCACGGCGCAAACTGGACGTTCCTGCTCTGGGGCGTTTATTACGGCATACTGCTCCTCCTCGAAAAGTTCGTGCTGCGCCGTGTGCTGGAGCACCTGCCCGGCCTGCTGCGCCATGTGCTGACGCTGCTGCTCGTGCTCATCGGCTGGGTGTTCTTCTTCTCGTCCTCGCCCGCCGCGGCCTTCGGCTGGATCGGGCGGATGTTCGGCAGCGGCAGTGCGCTCGTCGACGCCACGGCGAAGTATTATCTGGCAGGCTGCTGGCCCCTGCTGCTCGTGGGCGCGATCGGCTCGTTCCCCGTTGTCTCGCATGTGGGCACCAATCTGCTGCGCCGCAGCAAGGCCTGGCAGGCCTTCTCCGTGGTGCTGTTCCTGGCGCTGCTGCTGTTGTGCATCGCCCTGATGATGAACGACACCTATTCCACCTTCCTGTATTTCCAGTTCTGATCGGAGGCGATGGTTTTGGAAGAACACAGAAATCCGCGCCGCTCCCGGCGGCTTGCCTACCAGCGCGCCCGGCTGCAGCAGGGCCTTCTTATGAGCGTCATCCTGCTCGGGACCATTCTCTGCCTGACGCTCGGCAGCCTGCTCACCCCGGACCGCACCTATTCCGACAGCGAGAACCGCAAGCTGGCCCAGTTCCCGAAGCTGAGCTGGTCCGCCGTGAAGGACGGCAGCTGGTTTTCCGATCTGGAGTCCTACACGGCCGATCAGTTCGCCGGCCGCGACTTCTGGATCGCGCTGCGGCTCCGGTTCCTGAAGCTCACGGGGCAAAAGGAATCCAACGGCGTCTACCTCTGCAGCGGCGACTATCTCATGGAGCCGCCCGCCGATCCGCCGCAGGACAGCCGCAATGTGGAGGCCATCAACGCCTTTGCCGCGCGCCACACGGACCTGCGGCTGAACATGGCAGTCATTCCGAACGCCGCGTGCATTCTGGCGGACAAGCTCCCGAAAAACGCACCGGTCCGCGACCAGAGCGCCGACCTGACCGCGCTGGCAGACAGCCTGCAGGGCATCTCGTTCCTGAATGTCTCCGACGCGCTTTCCGCCCACACGGACGGGCAGCTCTATTACCGCACGGACCACCACTGGACGAGCCTCGGCGCGCGCTATGCCTTTGAGGCCATGGCCGAAAAGCTCGGCATCCCGCAGCCCGTTCAGAATTACGACACCTATACCGTCTCCACCACGTTCGAGGGCACGCTGGCCTCCCGCAGCGGCAGCCACGCCGCCTATGACACCGTGGAGCTGTATGTCCCGCAGACGGACGTGGAATACTACGTTTCCTACGGCGATGCCGCAGAGACGTCCGCCACGATCTACGACCGCAGCGCGCTGGACCAGAAGGACAAATACACCGTGTTCTTCGGCGGCAACTACCCCCGCGTGGACGTCTACACGACGGCCGAAACCGGCAAGACGCTGCTGCTGTTCAAGGACTCCTATGCCAACTGCCTCATGCAGTTCCTCTATCCCTATTACGACCACATCATTCTCATCGATCCGCGGTATTATTATGACAACGTCGAGTCCGTCATCTCCCGCGAGCAGGTCACGGACGTGCTGTTCCTCTATAACGCAAACACCTATTTTGAGGATACCTCGCTGGCCGATGTGCTGAATGTCTCGGAGAACTGAAGAAACCGCGAAGGGCGTGCAGATCGAAAGCTGCACGCCCTGTTTTTTTACATGTTCTGCAATTTCGCTTGCAGGAGTGCGGCTGTCAGATCCGGCGCGGCACTGCCGAGCCGCGCGGGTTGACGTCAAAAACGTAACTGCCTTCCCGAGATTGCCACGGCCCCGCTGGGGCCTCGCAATGACAATCTGTGGGCCGTTTCCGATCTAGCGCACGAACTCCATACCGCCGTCGCGGATGCGGATGGTGCAGGTCTCTCCGGCAGAGAAATCCATAGAGTCCATCGACCCTTCTTCGAGGAAGCTTTTAAACTCCACGGTAAACGCGGCGTCCTGCGCAGTGAGATACAGCTTTCCGCCTTTCCGCACATAGCGGATATGGCTTTCCCCACTGCCGGTCACCTCCAGATAGAACTCTTCGATGGAAAAAAACCGTATGCTGTATTCCATATTCTCGCCCGTGGTCTCAACGCCAGAGTCGGTAAATATGGTCCTTTGGACCCCACTCCCGAGTACGGCCCACCCGCCCAGATCGCTGCCGACGCTGATGAAAGAATCCGGACCTGCATTCTCAAGGGAAGCCTCGAGCCTTTTGCTGTACGGAACTGTCAGAGAAAAATATGAAGCGCTGAAACCACCGATCGACGCATCTATGACCTGCATATCTCCGCTGTAATTCGTACCTTCGCACTCCAGCGTCTCTCCCTCTGCATTCTTGAACCAACACTTTCCGTGACTCTCAAACGAAACCAGCATCTCCTCCGGCACCGGGTGCTGCTGCCGGTATTCGCAGACAGCGGAAAAAGCGACAAGCAGGCAGAGAAATACGACCAGTAAAATCGGGATCGCTTTTTTCATGAAGGATACCTCCGTTCTTATCGCCGCGCCTTCTTGCAATGACAAATCCGGCGGCCTTGTGCCATAAAATCGATGCTGCAAGTACTGCCGGTCTGCATGGCGCTCGCTGAGCGCCGCTACAGACGCAATTGGTGCATACCATTTTATCGGCAGCTGGTTCGCATCGGCAGTGCCTTCCCGAGATTGCCACGGCCCCGCTGGGGCCTCGCAATGACAAATCGAGAGTGTTTACCGTTTTGACGATAGCCCGCTTCTTGCGTCGGAGCAGTGCCGGGTCCGGCTGTCCGCTCCCCTACAGGGTGCGCGCAGTCGTTTCTCCTCAGTCCACGCGCTCGAACACCATCGGGTATTCCGAGCCGAACACGCCGCCCCAGTCGCCGCTTTCCTCGTCCTGCGGCGGCGTCAGATAGAGCTTGTTGTCCTCCACGGAATAGTAGAGGATATCCTCCCAGTCCTCCCCGCTCTGCGTCAGGTAGAGGATGCCGTTCGAGGCCGTATAGGTCCCGGATGAGCCGTCCACATCGAGCTGCAAACCGGCAAAAGCCTGTTTCAGCAGCGCCTCCTGAACGGGATACTTCTCACACAGCGCGTCCTCCAGCGCATTGAGCTCTTCCCGGAGCGCCTTTGCGTCATAGTCCATGTGATAACTGCCGTCCTCCCCGAATGTAACGAGCATCGTCATCACCGTGGGATCATCCATCTGCAGATCCAGGCCGAGCGCATCGTTGAGCGCATCGAGCAGGTTCGGCGTCAGGTCGACCTGCATTTTCCAGGTCCCGGTAAGTACCGCATCCGTCTCGCCCGCCGTCATGTCGCCGCCGTAGAGAAGCCGTGTGATCTGCGCACCGATGCTCTCCTGCAGCGTCGTCAGCTCGTCCTCGGAGAGGTCGAACAGGCCGACGGGTCTGTCCGAAAGCGCCTCGGGCTGTGTCTCCAGTGCTGCCCAGTGAAGGTCAAGCGTCGCCTTTGCGTCAAGCTGGTCCGGCAGGTCCAGCGTCACGCCAAGCTGCGCGCCGCCGTCCTCCGTGCCGTAGTTCATCGTGAGCAGGTCGAGCTTCTCTGCACCAAAGCCCGTCGACAGGCGGGCCGTCAGGCTCTGCGCCGCATCGTCCAGCACAAGCTGCAGGCCATAGCTGCCGGTCTCATCGCCGACGGCAAGCGTCAGCACGCCGTCCAGCCCGGAAAGGCCGCAGACAAACAGGACCTCCGGCTCCGCATCGTCCTCGGCCGTCCAGACCTCGATGCGGTTCCACGGGTTCTCCTCTCCGGCGAGCAGGATGCGGACCGTGGTATCCGTCCCGGATTCGCGGGTCGTCATCTCCCACGCGCGGACCATGCCGTCGCCGTCCACCGAGACGTGCAGCGGCGTGCGCACGCTGTCGATCAGCTCGCCGATCACGGTATCTGTGCTCATCTTCACGCCCATATTGACGGTGAAATCGATCTCATAGGCATCGCAGAAGGCTCTGCACAGGCGCGTGAGCTGCTTTTTGCTGAAGTCGATGTCGTAATTCGTGACCGGCACGCTGCGCCCGTCGAGCGTCAGGACGGACGTCCCGGCCTTCGTGACCTTCAGGCTGTCGCCGAAGGTTCGGAGCTTATCCTGCAGATCAGCAGACAGAGCCGGGTCTCTGACGGTCTCCTCCGGGAACAGATCAAGGTCCTCCAGCGAGCCGAGCTCACCCAGCATTTCGCCGAGGGCGGAATCGGCATAGGCCTCGGCAACGCCGTGCGCGGGGATGCTGTAGACCTCGTCCGTGATGCCGGGCAGCGTGAGCTGCAGCTCCTCCGCATCGCCGTAGAACGAAATAGGCAGCGTTCCTTCCCCCCACGGCACGGTCAGCTCAGCCGTGCCGCCGAGGCGGCGCGTCGCATTGTCGCGCTGCGAATAGAGCTCGGCCGCGAGCGTTTCGCCGTTGGATTCAAACGTGAGCGTGGCCGTCAGCGCGCGCTGCTCACTCAGCGGGCCCCGCAGCGTCTCGGCAAAGGCCATCAGCTTCTCCGGGCGGCCGACCTCCGTCTCGAGCGCCGCAGCCGTTTTCTGCCATGCGCGCTGCACGCGGGCCTCGGGCGCATTCCACACGAGGAAGTAATACAGCGCTCCGGCGGCCAGCGCCAGCACAACGACCGGGAGCAGGATCCAGAGCCAGATCCGCTTTTTGCGCTTTTTCGGCGGCTCCGGCGGCAGGGCCTCTCCGGGCATGACCGGCATTTCCGGCGCAGGCTCCGGCATTTCGGGCATTACGGCCGACTCGGGCATCGCCGGTTCCGTTTCCGGCGGGTCGAGCGGGCTGCCGCAGGCGGTGCAGAAGCGCACGTCATCGACAAGCGGCGCGCCGCAGTTATGACAATACTTCATAATTTTCCCTTTCTCTGTTTTCCTGTCAGAATAATGGTATCATGGTTTGTCAAGGAAGCTCTGGATAAATCAGCAAAAGCGGATGGCGAGAGATTTTTGGGCAAGTCGAGATACGGAAAGAGCAGATGTACTTTGTGTACCCGCAAGGGGCATGCCGCATCCGTAAAGCGGCAAAGCCGCCAACGGCTGCGCAATACCACAAACTTTCCGAACCGATGGATTGACGAAAAAGATCCGGCATCCGCCGCAGATGATTTATTCAGAGCTTCCTTACTATTTCCATCCTATCATGAGACGATGGGCCTGTCAAGCAAGTTCCCGGTTTTGCGCATCAATATCTGTGAATTTTTAACACAAACTTCGTTGATTCCGGCCGGAAAAGCTGCTATACTGACAGAGATAACAGGAAGAAGGTATGACTTATGACTTTTGAAGAGATCGAAAAAAATGAAACGATCCGCGCCTATATTTCCAAGGCGGACGAATCGCTCGTGGCGCTGGGCTACACGGAGCACAGCTTTGCCCATGTGACGCATGTGGCGGCCATGGCGGGCTATCTGCTCGAAACGCTCGGCTACGACGCCCACACCGTCGAGCTGGCGAAGATCGCGGGCTATCTGCACGACATCGGCAATCTGGTCAACCGCATCGAGCACTCGCAGAGCGGCGCCGTCATGGCGTTCCAGATCCTGACTTCGCTCGGCTTCGGGGCCGAGGACGTCGCGACGATCGTCACGGCCATCGGCAACCACGACGAGGGCACCGGCGTGCCGGTCAACGCCGTCGCGGCCGCCCTCATCCTCGCGGACAAGGCCGATGTGCGCCGCAGCCGCGTGCGCAATCAGGACACGACGACGTTCGACATCCACGACCGCGTGAATTACTCCGTAAAAAAGTCCACGCTGAAGATCAACGAGGACCGCACGCTCGTCAAGCTGAAGCTGACGGTCGACACGCACTTCGGCTCCGTCATGGACTATTTTGAAATTTTCATGCAGCGCATGATCCTCTGCCGCAAGGCGGCCGAAAAGCTCGGCCTGCAGTTCAAGCTCATCATCAACGAGCAGCAGCTGATCTGAGCGGCTCCGCATCCAGATCGCAGTAGGGATACAGCCGCTCCCATCTCCCGGTCTGCGGATCGCGTGCCACGCTGCTGCAATGCGAGGCAAGCAGCTCGATAATGGGATAGACGTCGATCCAGATCTCGCTGTCGCACTCCTTCTGCGATTCGTCGAAGATCAGCTGCAGGCCGAAATGCAGGTGGACCGTCTCGATATTGTTGACATTTTCCTGCGTGGAATAGCCTGTGCGGCCCATAAAGCCGATGACATCCCCCGCCTGCACGCGCTGCCCGACGGCAAGTCCCTCGGCATAGGGCGCATCTTTGCGGAGATGGGCATAGTAATAATAGCGCTTCCGGTCGTCGGAGCGGATGCCGATGCGCCAGCCGCCGTAGCGGTTCCAGCCGAGCGCCTCGACCGTGCCGCCCTCCACGGCGCAGATGGGCGTGCCGAGCGCACCGAGGATGTCGTTGCCGAGATGCGGCCGCGCATAGCCATAGCTGCGCTGCGCTCCGAAGTCCGGGTAATGCGACCAGGGATAGCCCGCCGCAATGGGCGAGAACGCCTTGAGGCCGTAGGCCGGGATCCACTCCGCTTCGCCGGTCTGCGGGTCCGTGCGCCGGATGGCAAAATGCCCGACCAGCCCGCCGAGCGCCGCGCCGTAGGCCGCGCGGTAATAGGAAAAACAGCGCCCCGCCATGCCGGGCAGCCGCTCCGGCGGCGTATCACCGCGCAGGGCCTGCGCCGCCCGCTGTGTGTCCGCCACAGTCACACCCGTTCCGCCGCGCCATGCCGCGGCCAGCGCCAGAATATCGATCCAGTCAAGGGGCTGCTCCCCGCCCTGTGAGGCCATGTCCAGCTCCAGCGCACTGCGGAGCACCGGCGCACTGAGCCGGAAGTCCACCCAGTGAATGTAGTCTGCCGACGCATGCGGCAGCAGGCCCAGCAGCAGGATCGCGATCAGCACTTTTTTCATCTGCACCACCTCTCCGGTTATTCTGCCGTGGAGGTGGCTGTTTTATGCCGAAAAACAGGCCGCCGATCAAATAGCAGGAACCAGAAGTCAGCCTGTGGCGGCTAAGCACCGGCCCCCGAATTGTCATTGCAAGAAGCGAAGCGACGTGGCAATCTCGTGCCGTCTCTACCGCTTCGTAATAGCTGTCGTTGAAATGGCATGCACCGATTGCGTCTGTAGCGGCGCTTAGTAAGCGCCTAAGGCAGTTGCAGGTATCGCAGCGGTAATTCAACGGCGCAAGGTAAACAGGCTTGTCATTCCGAGGAGCGCAGCGACGTGGGAATCTCTCGCAACCGCCTGCGAATTCGCCGAAGCCTGCCCGTCATCCAATCGGGTACTGCGAGATTGCACCCCAAGGGCACTTCCTCGCGCTTCGCGCTCAGGGCGCCACGTCGGTCTTCGGCCTCCTCGCAATGACAAATCTGGTAGCATTGCGCCACAAAAAATACTGCCGCAGGAGCGAACCCCTGCGGCAGTATTTTTCCGGATTCAGATGACCTGATAGCCCTGATCCTCGACGGTCTTCTTCAGGAGCGCGTCGTCGACCGGTGCGGACAGCGTCAGGACGGCCGTGCCGCTGACATGGCTGACCTCGGCCTTTTCGACGCCCGGCAGGGCCTCGAGGCACTTCTTCACGCGGGCCTCGCAGTGGCCGCACATCATACCTTCGATCTTCATCGTCTTTTCCATGGGATTTTCCTCCTTGTGATTTTTATGGTTTTCAGCCGCCGGAACGACGGTCTGCTTTGCATGGTTCTTCCGCTTGTGGTCGTGCTTCGTGCTGCGGATGTGGAACAGGTTCAGGCGCAGGGCGTTCGTCACGACGCAGAAGCTCGAAAGGCTCATCGCCGCCGCTCCGAACATCGGGTTCATCTCCCAGCCGAGCAGGTGGATCCACGCACCGGCGGCAAGCGGAATACCGATGACGTTGTAGAAAAATGCCCAGAACAGATTCTCGTGGATATTGCGCAACGTGGCGCGGCTCAGGCGGATGGATGCCGGAACATCGAGCAGACGGCTCTTCATGAGCACAACGTCCGCCGCGTCGATGGCGACGTCCGTGCCTGCGCCGATGGCGATGCCGGTGTCCGCACGCGTCAGGGCGGGGGCATCGTTGATGCCGTCGCCGACCATGGCGACCTTGCCCTGCTCCTTCAGGCGGCGGATGACGGCCTCCTTGCCGTCCGGCAGGACGCCCGCGATGACCTCGTCCACGCCGGCCTGCGCGCCGATGGCCTTTGCCGTGCGCTCGTTATCGCCCGTCAGCATGACGACGCGGATGCCCATGCCCTGCAGCTCCCGGACGGCCTGCGGGCTGTCCGGCTTGATGATGTCCGCCACGGCGATCACACCGAGGAGCTTGCCGCTGCGGCAGAAGAACAGCGGCGTCTTGCCCTGCTCTGCCAGCCGGGCAGCACGGTCCTGCGTCTCCTGCGGGATCGCGGCAAGGCTCTGCACAAAGGCAAGGCTGCCGCCCGCAAGCTTCTGCCCATCCAGCTCGGCCGTCAGGCCGTTGCCGGGCAGCGCGCGGAAATTCGTAACCTCCGGCGCGTCCATTCCGGCCGCGCGGCGCACCACGGCACGGGCCAGCGGATGCTCGCTGCGCTGTTCGAGCGCATTGGCCAGCCGCAGCAGCTCGTCCTCCGTCACGCCCGGCGCAGGCAGCAGGTCCGTGACCTCCGGCTCGCCCTGCGTGATGGTGCCGGTCTTATCCAGCGCGACGATCTCGACGCGCCCGGCCGATTCCAGCGAAGCGGCCGTTTTGAACAGGATGCCATGCTTTGCGCCAACGCCGTTGCCGACCATGATGGCCACCGGCGTGGCAAGGCCGAGGGCGCACGGGCAGCTGATGACGAGCACGGAAATGGCGCGCGCCAGCGCATAGCCCACGGTCTGGCCGACAAGCATCCAGATAACAAACGTGACAAGCGCAATGCTGATGACGGCCGGGACGAACACACCGGAGACGCGGTCGGCCACCTTCGCAATGGGGGCCTTTGTTGCGGCTGCGTCGCTGACCATGCGGATGATCTGCGAGAGCGTCGTATCCTCGCCGACACGCGAGGCGCGGCAGCGCAGGAAGCCGGACTGGTTCAGCGTGGCAGCAGAGACGGCGTCGCCCGCAGCCTTATCCACAGGGATGCTCTCGCCGGTCAGCGCGGCCTCGTTCACGGCGCTGCTGCCCTCCTCGACGACACCGTCCACCGGGATGGTCTCGCCGGGGCGGACGACAAAAATGTCGCCGGTGCGCACCTGCTCGATGGGCACGACGGTCTCCTTACCGGAACGGACGACAGTCGCCGTCTTCGGGGCGAGCTTCATGAGGCTCTTGAGGGCGTCTGTCGTCTTGCCCTTTGAGCGGGCCTCGAGCATTTTGCCGACGGTGATGAGCGTGAGGATCATGGCGGCGGATTCAAAATAGAACTCGTCCATATAGTGCATGACCAGCTCGGCATCGCCGTGCAGCTGCGCGGCCGTCATGGCAAACAGCGCATAGGTGCTGTAGCCGAAGGCAGCCGTGGAGCCGAGGGCCACGAGGGTGTCCATATTCGGCGCGCGGTGCAGTAGGCTGCGGAAGCCGCTGAGGAAGAAGCGCTGGTTGATGACCATGATGATGATCGTCAGCAGCATCTCGGTAAGACCCATGGCGACGTGGTTGCCCTCCAGGAAGCCCGGCAGCGGCCAGCCCCACATCATGTGGCCCATGGAGAGGTACATCAGCACGACCAAAAAGCCGACCGAGGCGATGAGGCGGCGCTTCAGCTTCGGCGTTTCATGGTCCTCCAGCGCCTCGAGTGCATCGGACGGCCGGGCGGCCGACGGCTCTGCGCCCTTGCGCTTTGCGCCATAGCCCGCCTCCGTTACGGCGGCGACAATCGCGGCCTCGTCTGCCGTTCCCTCAACGGCCATGGAGTTCGTCAGCAGGCTCACGCTGCACGACGTCACGCCCGGCACCCTGGAGACAGCCTTTTCCACGCGGGCACTGCAGGCCGCGCAGCTCATTCCGGTCACTTGATATTGTTCCATCGTTCCCATCCTTTCCGATGAATTTCCGGGATCGCTTCACTTCATGAGCTTCTGCATGGTGCGCACAAGCTCGTCGATCACCTCGTCGTTCCCGGCGCGGATATTTTCCGCCACACAGGTGCGGATATGGTCGGCCAGCAGCTCCTTGCAGAAGGCGTTCACCGCCGCGTTGGCGGCAGCCGCCTGCGTCAGGATATCGGGGCAATACGCATTCTTTTCCAGCATGCCCTTCAGACCGCGGATCTGGCCCTCGATCCGGTTCAGCCGGTTCATCAGGCTCTTGTATTCCTCGTCCGTGCGGACCTTGGTCTTCTGGCAGCAGCATTCTTCCATGACGGTCACCTCGTTCTTTCAAATACCCCGTTGGGGTATCTTGATTATATACCCCTGCAGGGTATTCTGTCAAGATGGAGCGCAGAACTTTTTTCAGTTTTTCCGTTTTTGCGCGTAAAAAACCGCCGGCAGGACCGGCGGTTCGGGCGCGGCGAGCGTTTACCGTTTTCACAACGGCCGCTGCAACTCCTCATACTGATTCCTGATTAAAACATTTCATCAGGAATCCCGTGTGCTACGCACACTCGCATCGTGCTGACGCACGCTGCGCCGTCTCATGCAGAATCTGACGCGCCCTCGGCGCTATAAAAAGCTTTTAAAGCTTTTTATCAGATTCTAGTATCAGCGCTCCGTATTTCCATCCGCCAGCAGGGCGGCGATGGCGGGTGGGACATAGCTTGAGACATCCTGCCCGTAGTGGCGCAGCTCCTTGACCATGGAGGACGACACGGCGACGTTATCCGCGCGGAAGTAGACATATTCCAGCGACGGATCGATGAGCTTGTTGACCTCGGCGATGTTTTCCTCGTAGTTGTAGTCCATGTTGTTGCGCAGGCCGCGGACCATATAGCCGATGCCGTGATGCTTCGTATACTCGGCGATGAGGCCGTCGTAGATGCTGACCTCGCAGTTACGGATGCCGCTGTCCGCCAGCGCGCGCTCCATGGCCTCCTGCATGCGCCGGCAGTCAAAGGCGCGTCGCTTCTCAGAATTGACGGCCATGACGATATAGACCCGGTCAAAAATGGCCGAAGCCTTGCGCACAATGTCCATATGGCCGTTGGTAAACGGGTCGAACGACCCGGGATAGACCGCTTTTTTCTCCATGCGTGTTCCCTCTTTTGCAGATGTCGCGCCGGAAAGCCCGGCACAGTAATTGTAGCGGAACGGCCCGCAAATTGCAACACAAAAATGCAGCCGCCCGAAAAACAGGCGGCTGCATGAGAAAACGCATTATTCGCGGCGAAGGGCCTCGATGGGGTTGAGCTTCGACGCCTTCACGGCCGGGACGAGGCCGAAGATCAGGCCGATGAGGACGGAGAACACCACCGCCACGAGAATGGCGGGGACACTCAGCGCCGTCGGCGTATCCATGAACTTCGAGATGAGCTGCGACATGCCGATGCCGCCCAGCACGCCGAGCAGGCCGCCGATACCGGTCAGCACGGACGCCTCCGTCAGGAACTGCGCCAGAATGCGGCGGCGCTTTGCGCCGATGGCCTTTTTCAGGCCGATCTCCGCCGTGCGCTCCGTGACGGTCACGAGCATGATGTTCATAACGCCCACACCGCCAACGAGCAGGGAGATGCTGGCGATCCAGATGAGCTGGTTGTTCGTCGCGCTGCTCATTTCCTGCAGCTGCTGGGCCTGCTTGAGCAGATCGTCGCTGCGGTAGGAATAGCTGTTGTCGCCCGTGGCTTTGCTGGCGATGATCTGATGGCTCGTCAGATAGTCCGCGACAGCCTTGCCCGCGTCGGTCATGGTGTCGGTCGACGTGGCGCGGACGGCCACGTTCTGCGGCTCGTCAAAGCGGTAGAGCACCGGCCAGACGGACGTCGGCACAAAGGCCAGGCCGCTGGACTCCTGCACATACATCGCATAGTCCTTCACGGAGTTGATCCTCGGCTCGAAGCTGGATTTCTGGCTCACCACGCCGACGACCGTGAACGGCTCGCCGGAGATCTCCACGATCTTACCGATGGGATCGTCCGAGCTAAAGAGCGTCTTGGCCGCCGTCTCATCGAGGATGACGTTCTTACTGGCCGAGGCAAAGTCGCGGGCCGTAAAGCCGCGGCCGCTGCGGACCTCATAGCCGTAGACGGAGAAATAGTGATCGTCCACGCCGTAGAGCTTGCCGCTGAAGCCCGTGTTGCGGTAATAGAAGCCCTCAACATTCTCGCGGCTGCGGTAGAGCGTCACATCTGCCACGCCGTCGAGGGCAATCATCTCATCGCGCTGCTCGTCCTGCAGGACGCGGATGCCGTCCGGCGTCTGATAGGACATGTCGACGGCCCAGTCATTCTGATAGAGCTGGACATTGACGATATTGCTGCCGGAACCGATGAGATTCTGCTTGATCTGCTCATTCGTGCCCTTGATGGTCGAGATGATCGTGATGATGGAAGCGATACCGATGATGATGCCGAGCATCGTCAGGAACGAGCGGAGCTTATGGCCGAAAACGCCCTGAAATGCAAGCTGGATATTTTCAAACATGCTCTCGCCTCCCGTTAATAGCTGCCGTAGTAGTAGAAATCATCCGAGTTGTCGCTCTCAATGGTCTCTGCGTTCTCCTTCACATCCTTCCCGTAGGGGAAGGCGATCCAGTCGTCGGCCGTCAGGCCGCTTTTGATCTCCGTATAGCCCCACTGCACGACGCCCGTCGTCACATACTGCTTGTGCAGGAGCTGATCCTCACCGCGGCGATAGACATAGCTGCCGCCTTCATCCTGCCGGATGAAGCGTGTCTCGATGCGCAGGGCATCCTCGCTGGCCGTCGACGCAGCGTTAAAGTAGACGTCGACCCACTCGTCCTCGCGCAGCGGGCTGTCCGCATCGAGCGCAATGAGCATGGTGTAGAAGCTGACATTCTGGTTGCCGGACGAGTAATAGGGATTATTGGAGGAGGGCACCGGGGTATCGGAGATCTCCGCCACCGTACCGTAGACCTCGCCGTGCTCCCACGACTGGATGCGCATCTGGGTGCCGACCGGATATTTATCGCGGTCCAGCTCCGTCACGCCGGTCTTGACATAATAACCGCCGCCGCCGGAGACGACGATCACGGGGCTTCCCTCCTGCTTGGCTGTATCGGGGTCATTCACACGGAGCACCGTGCCGTCCAGCGCGGACGTTACGACGCCGTTCGCCGCCTCCCGCTTCATGCGCTCCAGCTCGACCTTGTCCATGCGGAGCTTCAGGTCGAGGTCGCGGATTTCCTTCTGCTTCTCGGCGCGCATCTTTGCGATCTCCGCCGCAGTGTATTCGCCGTCATAGTCGACGACCGTGACATCCGGGCCGGGCGAAACACGGGGAGCAGCCTGCGTTTCCGTCTGCACGTCATCCTGCTCCGGCACGAACACCGTAAAGCGGATGGTCTGCGTTTCCTCGTCGCGCGTAAGCTTCAGCGGAAGCTCGCTGAGCAGCTCGGCGTGCAGGGCATTGCCCTCGCGCACCTGGAACACGACCCACAGCTCCGTTTTTTCGCCGAGGAGCTCTTCAAAATAGGACTGATCATACTGCATATCCGCCGCGCAGAGGTAGAACAGCGGAGAGGCCTGCGTGCCCTCGCCGCCCATGAGATAGGGCAGCTCCTCCGGGGCAATGGGAACGGTCGGCTCCGTCGGCTCAGGCGGCTGGGTCGGCTCGTCCGTCGGCTCCGGCTCCGTCGGTTCCGTGGGGGGATCCGTCGGCTGCGTCGGCACATAGGGGCGCAGGCGGTTGATGTTGGCAAGGTCTTTTTTGGCCTTGTTGAGGTTCAGATCGTCCTTCTTGACCGCAATCTCCTGCCGCTCGACCTGAATGTCGGAGAGTGTGGTGTCATAGCGGAACAGCGGGTCTCCCTTCTTGACGGTCTGGCCCTCCTGCACGAGCAGGGCCGTGACGGTCTGCGTATCGGAGGCATAGATCTTCTGCAGGTTATCTGCCGTCACGTTGCCGGACTGCGTGCTCTCGTTCGAGAGCCAGCCCATAAACATGGACACGGGCGCGACCTTGACAGGCTCGCTGCGGTGTCCAAGGTACCACAGCACGCCCACGACGATCGCCGCTACGAGCAGCAGGCTGATGCCCGAGATCACGATCGCTTTGACACTCTTTTTCTTATGCAAGGCTCTCACCGTCCCTTCTGCCGTCCGACAGGATGCCGTCGCGGATATAATTGATCCGCTTTGCGCGCTCGGCGATCTCCTGCTCATGCGTGATCATGATGATCGTAGAGCCGGTGTCGTTCAGCGCATCGAAAATATCCATGATCTGGTTGCCCGCCGCAGAATCCAGCGCACCGGTCGGCTCGTCCGCCAGCAGCAGCTTCGGACGGCCCACGATGGCGCGCGCAATGGCAACGCGCTGGCACTGGCCGCCGGAGAGCTGGTTCGGGCGGAAATTCAGCCGCTGGCCGAGGCCCATCATCTGCAGGGCCTCAATGGCGCGCTCGCGGCGTTCCTTCTTGTTCACGCCAGCATACAGCAGCGGCAGGGCGACATTGTCCACGGCCGAGAGCTTCGGCAGCAGATAAAAGCTCTGGAACACAAAGCCGAGCAGGCGGTTGCGGATCTCCGCCAGCTGGTTTTCGTTGGCCTTGGTGACATTCTCGCCCGTCAGCAGGTATTCGCCGCTCGTCGGTACGTCAAGGCAGCCGAGGAGATTCATCAGCGTCGTCTTGCCGGAGCCGGACGGGCCCATGATGGCGAGATAGTCGCCCTCCTCGACCTGCAGGTTGATGTTTTTCAGAATGCGGACGGTCTCCTTGCCCTGTGGATAATCCTTGCAGATATCCTTCATTTCAACGAGCATAGGTGACTCCTCCCGTCTGAGAAGACTCGCCGTCCTCGCTGCCCGCGGACTCGCCGTCCTCGCTGCCCGCGGACTCGCCGTCCTCGCTGCCCGCGGACTCGCCGTCCTCGCTGCCCGCGGACTCGTCGACGCCGCCGTTATCGACGCCGCCGTTATCGACGCCGCTGTCATCGACGCCGTCGCTCGGCTCTGCGCTCGGATCCTCCGTCGGCATGGTGTGCGTCGTCGGGTCGCCCTCCTCCATGCCGTCCGCGGGGAAGGCGATGTAGTCCTCCGCCGCAAGACCGTTGAGGATCTCATAAGTATTGTAGGACTCGTCAAACGTGCCGACGGTGACGGTGCGTTTTTCCAGCTTGCCGTCCTTCTCGGCCCAGACCCAGAAGCCCTCCTCCGCAGAGCCCTGCAGGAATGAGGCATCGAGCTTCATGGTGTCGGAGACTGTGCCGCCGTCCGACGGCTCGATATAGACGTGCTGACCGAGCATCAGGCCGTCCGTGCTGTTGAGCTCGACATAGAACGGATAGTTGCTGGAGCTGCTCGTATCATCGGAATTGGAATTGCCGTAGCCATAGGACATGCCGCCGTTGCCGGAGCTCGGGTTTTCCGTATCGATCTCCGTGATAGTGCCGGACCAGACGGAATCATCCACGCGGGAACGGATGACAACGGAAACACCGACCGCGATGTCGCTGCGGTTCAGCTCGTTGATCTTGCCCTTGACGCGGTAGGCGCCGTCCTGCACCAGCGTGATGTAGGCTGCGGCATTGCCGCTGCTGTCCGTGCTGTTCTCGTTGATGGACTGCACCTTGCCGTCCACGGGAGCCGTCACGTTCGCGCTGCCGGAGCCGGAGGTCATGGAATCGAGTTCCTTCTGCTTGACGGTGATATTATACTCCGCTTCCTTCTTGTCGGCCTCGAGTGCCTGGATCTGCACGGTATAGGAGAGCTGCTCCGAGGTGGGCGCGCTCTTCTTTTCCTTCTCGAGCTGGGAGATCTGGGCCGTCAGATCCTTGACGTTGTTCTTCATCTGCTCGATCTCGAGCTTGGCCTTGTCGATGGTGAGCTGCATGTCCTCCATATCATAGGTGAACAGGACCTCGCCGGTCTTGACCTCCTGGCCGACCCCGACATTGAGCTGCTTGACCTTCCGGCTGGAATCGCGTTCAACCTTGATCTCCTTCTGCGCCACAACGATACCGGCGCTGGCATTCGCGCCGCCGAGTGAGCCATAGCCCGTAAGCGCCGCCACAGACTGCACATAAACCGCCGCTTTCACGGAGCCGCAGGCAGACAGCAGCCCGACCGCAAGTACCAGCGCAAGCAGGCAGCAAAGCATTCGTTTCTTCATCGTAGATCCTCCGTTTCTGCGCCGCAATGGCGCTTCCTCTCAGCCAGCCGAAAAAGTCCCTCTGGTTTTTCGCCGGACTGTTTCCTCTATATAGACGGCGCCGGTGCGCCGTTCGTTCCCTTGTATCGGAAAATAATTCCGTGGAAAAGGTGCCTCAGCGCGCGAGGATGGCCTGCAGGGCAGGCTCGAGCTCCGTCGTGTCGAGCGATTCGACGCGGCCCGCATCGCAGGCCTCCGCCACGGCGGGGTCGATGGGCAGGCGCGCGAGCACCGGCAGATGATAGGCCTGCGCCGTCTCGTCCAGATGACTCTTGCCGAAGATCTGATGGCACTTGCCGCAGTCCGGGCAGCGGAAATAGCTGTAGTTCTCCACAAGGCCGATGACGGGCACATGCATCATCTCGGCCATGCGCACGGCCTTGGCCACGATCATGGAGACAAGCTCCTGCGGCGAGGTGACGATCACAATGCCGTCCACCGGCAGGGATTGGAAGACCGTCAGGGGTACGTCGCCCGTTCCGGGAGGCATGTCGACGAACAGATAGTCGACATTTTCCCACACGACGTCCGTCCAGAACTGCTTCACCGCGCCCGCAATGATGGGGCCGCGCCAGAGAACAGGGTCGTCCTCGTGCTCGAGCAGCAGATTCACGGACATGATCTGGATGCCGCTTTCCGTCACGGCCGGGTAAATGCCCTCCTCATCCGCACTGGCGCATTCGCTGACACCGAAGGTCTTCGGGATGGACGGGCCGGTGATATCGGCGTCCAGCACACCGGCACGGCGGCCGGTACGCTGCATGGCCGTTGCCAGCATGGCAGAAACGGTGCTCTTGCCGACGCCGCCCTTGCCGGACACGACGGCGATAACCTTGCCGATCTTGGACTTCGGATTGGGCTGCGCTTGCAGGCTCTCCGGCTTGCGCTCCGAGCAGGCTTCGCTGCAGCTCGAGCAGTTGCCTCCGCAGGTTTCACTCATGATGCAAAAATCTCCTTTTGACCGCTCCGGGGTATACGGAGCGGATATAGTCATGGTATATTATAGCCGCTGCGGCCTCCGGACACAAGTCCGAAAGCCGCAGAATTCATGAACATTCCATTAAGAAATCGCAAACCGTCAAAAACCTGCCCGACCGAAAGTTTCGGAGGGAGGAAAAATGGGAAAGGAAACCATACGAGTGTCCTTTCCCGTTCCACAATCCGGCGTGCAGGCCTCACCCCTGCTCCAGCGCCTGCGCGGCCTCCTCCCAGCGAGCCATCAGGTCCTCCAGCTCCGCCTCGCAGCGCTCCTTTTCCGCCGTCAGGCGCAGCAGCTCCTGATAGTCGCTCGCAGCCCCGGCCAGCGCCTGCTCGAGCTGCGCCGCCTCGTCCTCCTTCGCGGCGATCTCCCGCTCGAGCCTGCGGACGAGCTTTTCCAGCTCCTTGCTGCCGGAGACCGGCTTTGCCTGCTTTTCCTTCTTTGGCTGGGCGGGCCGCTGACGGGCGGCCGCCTCGTGCTCCAGAATGGCGCGGTATTTGGCATAGCCGCACGGGAAGTCGCGGATGGTCCCGTCTGAAAGCTCCCAGACACGGGTGGCGAATTTATCGACGAAATAGCGGTCGTGCGAGACGAAGATCAGCGTGCCCTCGTAGTCCTCGAGGGCGCATTCGATCCATTCACGCGAGGCGACGTCCAGATGGTTCGTCGGCTCGTCGAGCACGAGCAGATTGATTTTTTCATCCATGAGCATGCACAGCCGCAGCCGCGACTGCTCGCCGCCGGAGAGCGTGCCGACGGTCTTGAACACGTCCTCGCCGGAGAACAGGAATGCGCCGAGGCGGTCGCGCGCCGTCTGGGGCGTGCAGTTCTTCTCATAGAGCATCGTGTCATAGAGCGTGCGCTCCGGGTGGGCAAAGTGGATGACCTGCGGCAGATAGCCCGACTTGACGGACGGGCCGAACTTGATCTTGCCCTCCGCGGGCAGCTCGCCGAGCAGCACGCGCAGGAACGTCGTCTTGCCGGTGCCGTTGTCGCCGAGCAGCGCAATGCGCTCGCCGCCCCGCACCGTCAGCTCCACACCGGAAAACAGCGTCCGGCCGCCGAACTGCTTGCTGAGATTCTTGACGGTGAGGACTTCGTCGCCGTGGAACTCCTTTTCGCCGAAGCGGGCGCGGAGCGTCTTCTCCTTGGTCGGCCGCTCCGTCTTCTCGATGCGCTCCATGCGGTGCTGGATGGACATGGCGCGGCGGTAGAGCACGCGGTTGTTGATGCCCCAGCCCTTCATGCGCTCGACGGTGAAGCCGAGCTGCTTGAGCTTGGCCTGCTCCTGCTCATACTGCCGGAGCTGATGGTTGAAGCGCTCCTGCTTTTCCTCGAGGTAGAAGCTGTAGTTGCCGCTGTAGAATTCGGCCTTGCCTGCGGATATTTCAATGATGCGCTGCACGACCTGATCGAGGAAATAGCGGTCGTGCGAGATCGTCAGGACCGTTCCCTTGAAGTGACGGATGTAGTCCTCCAGCCACTCCACGCTGCGCAGGTCCAGATGGTTCGTCGGCTCGTCGAGCAGCAAGATGTCCGTCTTCTCGAGCAGCAGGCGCGCCAGGTTCACGCGCGTCTTTTCGCCGCCGGACAGGCGGTCGAATTCCCGGCCGCGCATTTCGGCCGGGATGCCAAGGCCGTTACAGACCTTGTCGACTTCCGTGTCCTGCTCATAGCCGCCGCCCGTCAGATAGGCGTTGCTCAGGCGGTCATATTCGCTCAGATTCGCTCGGGAAGCATCCTTTTCGAGCGTTTTTTCCAGTTCCTCCATCCGGCGCTTCAGCGAGGCCAGCGCGGCAAAGGCCGTGCGCAGCACATCCTCAACGGAAAATCCGGCCGGATAGACCGGGATCTGGGAGATGAGGCCCAGCTTCTTTCCGGCGGCGATGTGGATCTCGCCGGAATCGGGGGACAGCTCCCCCGTCAGCAGGCGGAACAGCGTCGTCTTGCCGCAGCCGTTGCGGCCCATGATGCCGACGCATTCGCCCTCGTGAATGTCAAAGCTCAGTCCGTCCAGCAGGGTCTGGCCGACCTCAAAGGACTTGACCAGCTCATTTACCGAAATATCGATCATCGCAGTTCTCCATAGCGGTGTTGAAATTCTTCGCGCGTCATCAGCAGATTCAGCGCCTGCAGCAGCCCCGCGCTGCCGAGATGCTCCGGCAGGCCAAGCTCCTGCTGCAGCGTGCGGCGGCGCGCCGCGCTGTCCGCCCCGCCGGAAAGCCCGGCGAGATACAGGTCCGTTTTTGTGATGGGGTCCGGCGGCTCCGGCGAGTCCTCCGCCTGTGCCCCGGCCCGCCGCAGCGCCTCGAGCAGCACCTGCGGCGGCATGCCCTCCACGCCGAGCTTGCCCTCCTTGCCGGGGGCGCGCTTGCGGCGCTCCTTGCCCGGCACATCGGGGATATAGGCATGCAGCACCTGCTCTCCCGGCAGTGCGCCCTTGAGAAAATTGCGGATGACGAAGCCCGCACCGTCGGAATCCGTTAAAATAATGAGGCCCCGCGCCGCGGCGACCTGCCGCAGAAATCCGAGCAGCCGCCTGTCCTTCATCACGCCGAAGCCATGCGTCTCGATGACGGGCGCATCGACGAGCTGGCACAGGGCATTTTTGTCGTAGCGCCCCTCGACGACGATGGCCTGCCGCAGCTTAATCATGGCGGGCCTCCTCGGCGAGCTGCAGGATCAGAAGCTCCAGAATCCGCGCCGGGTCGTCATAGGACGTCTTCATCTGCCGGTCGGCCTCGCAGCACAGCAGCACGGCCTGCGCGCAGAAGCGGTCCGACAGCCTCCGCGCCTGCGCAAAGCACTTGTTGGCCGCAAACGGCGCGACGCCGCAGAGCGAGGCAAGGTCCTGCGAGGTCTTCCCGGCCGCCTGCAGGATGCGTGCGGCGTGGAGCCTGCGCATATGGCTGCCGACCGCGCCGAGCATGGCGATGGGCTCGGCCCGCAGCTTGAGCATGACGCTCAGGCGCTCGAGTGCGCGGTCAAATTCCCGCTGACCCAGCGCGTCGGTGATCTCAAAGACGACCGCCTCGAGCGTCGGCTCCACAACGGCGTCGATGTCCGCGCGGACGATGTCGTCCGCCCCGGAATAGGCGCAGATCTTCGCGATCTCGGCATCGAGCCGCGTCATGGACGAGCCGCAGCGCTGCAGCAGGTAGCCGCAGAGCGCAGGCGAAATATTCTTTTTCTCCGCGCGGAAGTGCCGCACGATCCACGCCGTGAGGTCGCGCTCGGTCTGGTAGGCGAACTCCGCCAGAACGGCGTTCTTTTCCATGGCATCCCAGAGCTTTTTCTTCCGCTTGTCCGGCTTGAAGTCCGCATAGACGAGCACGAGGCAGGCATAATCCGGGATATCGGAAAACAGCGCCGCCAGCTGCGTGCGGTCGTCCTCCGGCAGGGCGAACAGGTCGACGTCGTCGATCTGGGTCATCGTGCGCTCCGCCATCATCGGCAGGGCCTCGAGGCTCTCCGAGAGGACCTGCATCGAAAAATTCTCCGATGTCAGGCGGTGGAAGTTGAAGTCCTCCGTCGGCCCGTCGACGAGCTGCCTGCGCAGCATGGAAAGATAGTAGCGGCGAAGATAGTCCTCCTCGCCGTAGAGCACATAGAAGCTGCCGGGCGTCTTCTGCGCCAGGTCGCCCTTCAGGCGCGCATAGCCGCCGGATTCCGCTTTTTTTGCCATAGCCTTACCTCGTGATCGTAATATCGCCCGCCTGATCCGTGCGGTATACGGCCGCGCCCGCTTCCGTCAGGCGGTCGAGCACGGCCTGCGCGGGATGGCCGTAGGAATTGTCCGCGCCCACGGAAATGACCGCGATCTCCGGTGAAACGGTCTGCAGCAGCTCCGGCGCAGTGGAGCTTGCCGCGCCGTGGTGCCCGACAACGAGCACCTCCACCTGCGGCAGGCTGTGCGTATCGGCCAACACGCGCTCTGCGGCGGCCGGCATATCGCCCGGGATCAGTATATCATATTCTCCCGCGGACATCAATGCGGCAAGGCCGCAATTGCGCGAGCCGGGCAGGACCGGCGCAAACAGCTGCAGGCTGCCGCCGGAGAAGTCCAGCGTCAGGTCCTCCGTGACAAAGACGATCTCCGTGCCGCAGCGCTCCGCCGCAGTCAGGATCGCCTCGCGGCTGTCGCTCTCCTGCTCCGGCAGGAACAGCCGCCTTACCTGCACCCGCGCCATGAGCTGCGCGGCCCCGTTGCAGTGGTCCGCATCCAGATGTGTCAGGATAAGACCGTCGACGGACGTTTCGCCGCCCATGCGCAGCTCGCGCGCGGCCGTTTCGCCGGCAGCCTCTCCGCCCTCGCCGCCGCAGTCCACCACAAATGTCGCACCGCCGCCCCGCAGGACGGTGCACGCGCCCTGCCCGACGTCCAGCGCCGTCATGGAGACGGGGTCCGTCTCCCACAGGGCCGCGCCGAGGATCGCTGCCGTCAGCGTCACGGCCAGGCAGACCGCAAACACGCCGGGCTGCCTGCGCCGCTGGAGCAGAAAGATCACAAACATTCCGGTCGCGGCAATGAGCCAGACGCACAGGAGTGTCCGGTTGAGATAAACGGCAGCATAGGGACGCCCGGCCGCCGTGGTGACGATGCCGCGCGCCAGCCGGAGCAGCCACGCTGCTGGCCAAGCCGCAATGCGCCCGAGCGGCAGCCACACAAGGCCCAGCACAGCCGTGATGCACCCGAGCGAGAACGCAAGGCTGAACAGCGGCAGGGCCAGCAGATTGGTCAGCGGGGCGGCCAGTGAGATCGACCGGAAATACCACGCCGCCAGCGGCAGCGTGAAGGCCAGCGCACCGAGCGTTGCCGCAAGCGACGCACAGATCGCGCGCAGCAGCCGCGCCGGAAGCGGATGGCGCTCCCGCAGGGCCGCGACATGCAGCCTGCCCTGCAGCCAGTTGGACAGGTCGCCGGAAAACAGCTGCAGACCCGCCACGGCGGCAAACGACAGCTGCAGGCCGACGTTTGCAATGGCGCGCGGGTTCGGCAGGAGCAGCAGAAGCAGGGCGAAGCACAGGGCCGTCGGTCCGTCGTTCTCCCGCCCGAGCAGCGGCGCAAGCAGCAGCACGGCGTTCATGACGACGGCGCGCGTGACGGAGGGCCGGAAGCCCAGCATGGCCGCGAAGAAAACCATCACCGCAATGCCGACGCCCGCCGTCAGCCGCCTGCGCCGCAGACACAGCAGGCGCACCACGCCGAGCAGCAGCGTCACATGCATGCCGGAGACCGCCACGATGTGGGAGATGCCCGCGTCGGACATGGCCGTCTGCAGGGCATAGGGCAGGCCGGACGTGTCGCCCGTCACCAGAGCGACGGCAAGCGGCGCAGTATCGGCCGGAAAGCAATTCGTGATCGTGCGCTGCACGGCCAGCAGGGCCCGCTGCGGAGCATAGCGCAGCGACACCTGCTCCGGATGCTCCCATTCGGCCTCGCCGCGGGCAAAGCCGAGCAGGAGAATGTCATTGGAAGCCAGATACAGGGAATTCCCTGTCTCCGTCACATCCGCCGTGACGCGCACGCGGTCGCCAAGGGCGGCATCCTCCGGCGCATTGCGGAGATAGAGCTGCATACGGTTCCCCTGCAGCAGGGTAACGCAGCGATAGCCGTATTGTGTCCTTTCCGGCAAGCTGCAGACCTCGGCCTCGATGGTCTGCCCCTCGCCGCAGAGGGCGCGGACGGACACGAGCCGCCCGGCATCCGCCCAGCACCAGAGAAACCCGGCCGCAAGGCCGAGGGCGATCGTGCGCACGCGCCGGACCGGGTCGCCGTGCAGGAACAGGAGCACGGCAGCAAGGGCCGCGAGGCACAGACCGGGCAGCCAGCACCACGCAGCCGGGAGCGCATAGGCGCACAGCGCGGCTGCCGCCGCAAACGCCGCGGAGAACATCGCGAGAATGCGCATGATCCGCCCTCCCTTCCGCCAAAAAAACCGGGGCGGGCTATTGCCCGCCCCAGGTGAGGTATTCTGGTCTCTTATCAGTTGAAGGACCCAAGCGTCTTGCCGCCGAGCACATGGAAATGCAGGTGCTTTACGGTCTGACCGGCGTCCTCGCCGCAGTTCGTCACGACACGGAAGCCGTCGGCAAAGCCGAGCTCCTTCGTGAGCTTCGCAATGACGGCGAAGATGTGACCGACGAGCGCGGCCTGCTCCTCGCCCAGCTCTGCGGCCGAGGCGATGTGGGCCTTCGGAATAACAAGGAAATGCTGCGGTGCCAGCGGCTGGATGTCATAAAACGCCAGGCACTGTTCGTCCTCATACAGCTTCTTCGAGGGGATCTCGCCTGCCAAAATGCGGCAGAAAATGCAGTCGTTCATCATTTTCCTCCCAGATTTACGCCAGATGCGTGGTGACAAAATCATCCACGCCCGCCAGCGCGTCGTCCAGCTTCAGCAGGTCGCGGCCGCCGCCCATGGCGGAATCGGGCTTGCCTCCGCCGGAGCCGCCGCAGGCTGCGGAAACCTCTTTGATGAGCTGACCGGCCTTGATGCCGCGGCCGACCGCGTTCTTGCCGCAGACGGCAAGCAGCGTGATCTTTTCGCCCTGCGTGCTGGCCAGCACGGCTACGGCGTCCGGCTCACGGTCACGGATCTGGTCGCCCATCTTGCGCAGGTCGTTCGGCGCGATGTCATTGCGCATGACGGTCAGGACCTTCAGGCCTCCGACCTCACGCGCCGCAAACAGGCAGCGGTCGATCTCGCCGCTGAACAGCTTGTCCTTCATGGCGTCCAGACGCTGCTTGAGCTCCTTGACCTCGCCGACCATGGCGTGGGCGCGCTGCATGAGCTCCTTCGGCGTCGTCTTCAGCTCGTGGGCGATATCCAGCAGCAGGCGGCTCATCTGCTCCGTCTGGCGCAGGACCTCCTTGCCGGTGTAGGCCTCGATGCGGCGCACGCCGGAGGCAACGGAGGCCTCGGACAGGATGCGGAACGGGCCGACCTTTGCGGTGTTGTCCAGATGTGTGCCGCCGCAGAACTCCAGTGAATCCTCGCCCATCTTCACAACACGCACGGTCTCGCCGTACTTCTCGCCGAACAGGGCCGTTGCGCCGAGCTTCTGTGCCTCGGCGATCGGCAGGACCATCGTCTCGACCGGTTCACCGCGCAGCACCATCTCGGAGACCTGATTACCGATCTCCACCAGCTCTTCCGGCGTGACGGCGGAGAAGTGCGTGAAGTCAAAGCGCAGGTGATCCGGCTCCACAAGAGAACCGGCCTGATGGCAATGCTCGCCGAGCACGCGCAGCAGCGCGGCCTGCAGCAGATGTGTGGCCGTATGAGCGCGGCGGATGGCGGCGCGGCGCTCAGGATCGATCATGATCTTGCAGGCTTCGCCCAGCTTGATCGTGCCGCTCACGACGCGGCCGTAGTGCATGAATTTGCCGCCCTTGTTCTTCTGCACGTCCGTGACCTCGAACACGCCGTCCGGGCCGGTGATCGTGCCGTGGTCGGCGACCTGACCGCCCATCTCGGCGTACATCGTCGTCCGGTCGAGCACCACGATGGCCTCGACGCCTGCGGCGATCTCGCTGCGGGACTCGTCCTCCGCCACGATGGCGAGCACGGTGCCCTCGGTCTCGTTTTTGTCATAGCCGACGAACTGCGTCTCGGGGATATCCTGGCCGAAGTCGATGCCGGCCCAGCCGAGGTCGCCGAGGGCCTTGCGTGCCTCTCGTGCGCGGACCTTCTGCTCCTGCATGAGCTTCCGGAAGGCTTCGAGGTCGACCTCCATGCCCTCCTCGCGCGCCATCTCGACCGTCAGGTCGATCGGGAAGCCGTAGGTGTCATAGAGCTTGAAGGCATCTGCGCCGGAGAAGACGGATTCGTTGTTTTCCTTATGCTGCGCCAGCATCTCGGAGAAAATGCGCATGCCGCCGTCGATCGTGCGGGCGAAGTTCTCCTCCTCCACGCGGACGACGCGGGTGATATAGGCAGCGCGCTCGCGCAGGTCGGGATAGTGGCCCTCGTTCTCGTGGATAACGGTCTCGACGACATCACACAGGAACGGATGGTCCACGCCGAGCAGCTTGCCGTGGCGGGCAGCGCGGCGGAGCAGGCGGCGCAGCACATAGCCGCGGCCCTCATTCGAGGGCAGCACGCCGTCGGAGATCATAAAGACGGATGCACGGATGTGGTCCGTGATGACGCGCAGCGAGACGTCCTTCTCGTGGCTCATGCCGTAGTGCGCGCCGGTGATCTCCGTGACCCTGTGGGTGATGTTCATGACGGTGTCGACATCGAACAGGGAGTCAACGTCCTGGCAGGCAACGGCCAGACGCTCGAGGCCCATGCCAGTGTCGATGTTCTTCTGGACGAGGTCGGTATAGTTGCCGTGGCCGTCGTTGTCAAACTGGGAGAAGACGTTGTTCCAGATCTCCATATAGCGGTCGCAGTCGCAGCCGACGGTGCAGCCGGGCTTGCCGCAGCCGTACTTCTCGCCGCGATCATAATAGACCTCGGAGCAGGGGCCGCACGGGCCGGAGCCATGCTCCCAGAAGTTGTCCTCCTTGCCGAAGCGGAAAATGCGGTCGGCCGGGATGCCGATCTCCTTGTTCCAGATCTCGAACGCCTCGTCGTCGTTCTCATAGATGGACGGATACAGGCGGTCCTCCTCGAGGCCGCAGACCTTCGTCAGGAATTCCCAGCACCAGGCAATGGCCTCATGCTTGAAATAGTCGCCGAATGAGAAGTTGCCCAGCATCTCGAAATAGGTGCCGTGGCGCGCCGTGTGGCCGATATTGTCGATATCGCCGGTGCGGATGCACTTCTGGCAGGTGCAGACACGGCGGCGGGGCGGCGTGACCTCGCCCTTGAAATAGGGCTTCATCGGCGCCATGCCGGAGTTGATCAGCAGCAGAGACGCATCGTTCTGCGGGATCAGAGAAAAGCTGGGCAGGCGCAGATGGCCCTTGCTCTCGAAGAACGAGAGGAACATCTCGCGCAGCTCATTGACGCCATACTTTTTTGTGGCCATGGGAATCATCCTCCTGAAAATACTCGGGAAGCGCTGAATCAATCGTCAAGAGCTGACAGCTGGAGATTTTGTCTCAGGCGAAAGTTTGGGAAACGGAGGAATACTGGATGTATTTCCCGTTTTCCAAACTGTACGGATGGGGCAAAAGATTCGCTGCTCAGCCGCAGACGATTTGTTCAGAGATTCCCTCGGAATAAAAAGCAGACCCCACCCCCGGATATAGGGGCGAGGCTTCTCGCGGTACCACCCTAATTACCGCAGCGCGGCATCTTAGTCATCGGATAACGGGGATGGGCCGTCCCGCTCGTCGCGGGCCGCTCGGAAGTGGCGGTCTGCAGCATCGGCCGCAGGGCTTGCACTCTCCCCTGCTCGCTGACGGTTCTGCCGCAGATTGGCTTCTTCAACGCGAATTTTCACGATTCTTGGACTATTCTATCAGCGGACGCGTGATTTGTCAACCATTTTTCGCGCCGGTACGGCCGCCCGCTTAACACAAACTTAATTTCTTCTGGCTTATATTTTTAATATCTCCGGGGTACAATAATACCAGAAGCGTTGAGTTAATCTTTTTCATTTTCCCCCTCTTACTTTAAACCGGGAGTTGCAGGTAAGCCAGCCACTTGCCTGCAATTCTTTTTGGGATTCTTCCCCAAAAATCCCAGGCTAAACCAGACCGGCTGCCCGTCCTGGGCGTGGGAGCCGTCAACTTCAAATAAACTTAATACTTTCTTGGTTTTCTTCTTAATAATTCCCGGATATAATATAGACACTAAGTGTGATGCATTTTCTTTTCTTTCTTTTTTCATTTTTCCCTCCTTTTTCAAACCGCCCGCAGCAGGAAGCCCCTGCTGCGGGCGGTTTGCATTTGACAGAGAACTCCCAGTCGTGTCATTCCGAGGAGCGAAGCGACGTGGGAATCTCAGGGAAAATGCTTCACAGGCATTCCGGACTGTTGAAAAACCAGTCCAGCCCCAAATTTTGGAGGGAAGGATGCTGAGATCGCCCGTCTTTGACGGGCGATTCGTGCGCGCAGCGGACTGAGATCCCATTGTTGAAAAAGTCCTTTGGACTTTTTCAACAGCTCAATAGGCAACGCCCCAGTAGATCATCTTCTTGGCAGGCTTGCCGCAGATGGCGCAGGTATCGCCAAGATGCTCCTGTGCAAACGGGATGCAGCGGCTCGTCATCCCCGCCTCTTCCTTCATGCGGATCTCGCAGGCCTCGTCGCCGCACCACATCGTGCGGATGAAGCCGCCGTGCTCCTGCTGCAGGCGCTTGGCCTCCTCGAGCGTGAAGGCATCGTAGATATTCTCGTCAAGGTTGCGCTTTGCCTTGGCATACATGCCGTCATGCACGGCATCCATGAGCGTGTTGGCGGATTCGACCAGGGAGTCGAGCGAGACGAAGCTCTTTTCGCCATTGTCGCGGCGGACGAGCACGCACTGGTTCTGCTCGATGTCCTTCGGGCCGAGCTCCAGGCGGAGCGGCACGCCCTTCATCTCATATTCCGCAAACTTCCAGCCGGGGCTCTGCTCGGACTCGTCGAGCTTCACGCGAAGGCCGGCCGCGCGCAGCTTCTCGGCGACGGCGCGTGCCTTCTCGAGCACGCCCTCCTTGTGCATGGCGATCGGGATGATGACGATCTGCACCGGCGCGATCTTCGGCGGCAGGACGAGGCCGCTGTTGTCGCCGTGGGTCATGATGATGCCGCCGATCAGACGCGTGGAGACGCCCCAGGACGTCTGGAAGGGGTTGACCTTCTGGTTGTTCTTATCCGTATAGAAAATGTCGAACGCCTTGGCAAAGCCGTCGCCGAAGAAGTGGGACGTGCCCGCCTGCAGGGCCTTGCGGTCGTGCATCATGCACTCGATCGTATAGGTCGCCTCGGCGCCGTTGAACTTTTCCTTGTCGGTCTTCTGGCCGCGCGTGACCGGCATGGCCAGCACGTTCTCGCAGAAGTCGGCATACACATTGAGCATGCGCTCTGTCTCCTCGCGGGCCTCCTCGGCTGTGGCGTGCATGGTGTGGCCCTCCTGCCAGAGGAACTCGCGGTGGCGCAGGAACGGACGGCTCGTCTTTTCCCAGCGCAGCACGCTGCACCACTGGTTATACATCTTCGGCAGGTCGCGCCAGGAGTGGATGATGTCGTGGAAGTGCTCGCAGAACAGCGTCTCGGACGTCGGGCGGATACAGTAGCGCTCCTCGAGCTTCTCACTGCCGCCCATCGTGACCCACGCGCACTCCGGCGCGAAGCCCTCGACGTGGTCCTTTTCCTTCTGCAGCAGGGATTCCGGGATCAGCATCGGCATATAGACGTTCTCTGCGCCGGTCTTCTTGAATTCCGCATCCATCAGACGCTGGATATTTTCCCAAATGGCATAGCCGTACGGACGGTAGATAAACATGCCCTTGATCGAGGAATAATCGATCAGCTCTGCCTTTTTGCAGACATCCGTGTACCACTGGGCAAAATCGACCTCCATATCGGTGATCTGTTCAACTTTCTTTTCTTTGGCCATAGCCTGCCTCATCCTTTCGAAGCTGCCGCAGCGCGCCGGAAGACGCCGTTGCGCAGCGATACCAATATACCATAATAATTTAACCCATTTTCACACGCCTGTCAAGCCTCAGCATACTATGGAGCAGGATTCTTTCCCCGAAGGAGGCCGTTTCCCTTGCGACTCACCATTGACCTTGACGCGGCGGCCGCCGCCTTCTATACCCGCGTGGCGGAGAGCGCCCGGCTCCCGCTGGAGACCGTTGTGGCAGACGCCCTGTTCAAGCTGGCGGGCGAGCTTTCCCTCGAAGCGCTCCGCAAGCCCTGACCGCCGTCCCGTTCCCGGATATCACGATTCGGGAACGGGGCATTTTTTCCACCTTTTGAGGCGGTTTTTCGCGGTTTTTGTTCCCTTGCCGGATATGGCCGGGATTGTTTTTTCCACGGCAGAATGCTATAATATCCGGGATCACAGAAATATGGAGGGATCCCGGATGAAATCGATCCGCGACGTTTATAAGATCGGCAAGGGGCCGTCCAGCTCCCACACCATGGGGCCGGAGCGCGCCGCCAGACTTTTCCTGAGCAAATATCCCGACGCGGAGACCTACCGTGTCGTGCTTTACGGTTCGCTGTCCAAGACGGGGCGCGGCCACGGCACGGACCGCGTGCTGTATGAAGTGCTGGGCCGCGAGCGGACGGAGGTCGTCTTCTCAGAGGAGACGCCGCACAGCCTGCCGCACCCGAACACGCTGGACTTCTTTGCCTGCCGCGAAGGCAAGCCCTACGCCACCATGCGCGTGGCCTCCATCGGCGGCGGCGACATCCGCATCGAGGGGCAGGATGCGCCGCAGGAGCAGGATGAGGTCTATCCTGAAAACTCCTTTGCGGAGATCGCGCAGTTCTGCCGCTGGCGCTACATCTCGCTGAGCGAATATGTGGAGCTGAACGAGGGCCCCGGCATCTGGGACTTTCTCGCGGAGGTCTGGCAGACGATGAAGCAGGCCGTTGCCGACGGTCTGGCCGCCGAGGGCACGCTGCCGGGCGGCCTGAACGTGGAGCGCAAGGCCAAGCGCCTCTATGCGCAGAGCAAGGAGAATGAGCGCCCGCAGGTGCGCGAGCTGCGCATCGTGTGTGCCTATGCCTTTGCCGTTTCGGAGCAGAACGCCGACAACGGCACCATCGTCACCGCGCCGACCTGCGGCTCCGCAGGCGTGCTGCCCGCCGTGCTGCTGTACATGCAGAGAACGCACAATATCCCAGATGCGCAGGTCCTGCGCGCGCTGGCCGTCGCCGGCCTGTTCGGCGCTCTCGTCAAGCGCAACGGCTCCATCTCCGGCGCGGAATGCGGCTGTCAGGCAGAGATCGGCACGGCCTGCTCCATGGCCGCCGCCGCGCTGTGCGCTCTGATGGGTCTGAGCATCGAGGAGACGGAATACGCCGCCGAGATCGCCATGGAGCACCACCTCGGCCTGACGTGCGACCCGATCTGCGGCCTTGTCCAGATCCCGTGTATCGAGCGCAACGCCGTGGCCGCCAAGCGCGCCATGGATGCCTTCAACCTGTCCGGCCTGCTGTGCGGCTCGCGCAACATCAGCTTCGACATGGTCGTGCGCACGATGAAGGAGACCGGCCTGCACATCAGCGCAAAATACCGCGAGACCTCCGAAGGCGGCCTTGCAAAGCTCTATGACCGCCGCGCCGCAAACTGATATTTTGGGCTTGTGAGAGCCGCGCGTCTCTGCTATAATAGATATACTCGAAATAAGAGGAGAGATCAGCATCCATGAAACTTGGTATCGTCGGACTGCCGAACGTCGGCAAGTCCACGCTGTTCAACGCGATCACAAATGCGGGCATTCCCGCCGATAACTACGCCTTCTGCACCATCGATCCGAACGTCGGCGTCGTGGCCGTGCCGGATGCGCGTCTGGAGTGGCTGCGCGACCTGCATCAGCCGAAGAAATTCACGCCCGCCACGATCGAATTCGTCGACATTGCAGGCCTTGTCAAGGGCGCGTCCAAGGGTGAGGGCCTCGGCAACAAGTTCCTTTCGAACATCCGCACGACGGACGCCATCATCCACGTCGTGCGCTGCTTTGACGACCCGAACGTCACCCATGTCGAGGGCAGCACAGACCCGCTGCGCGACATCGACATCATCAATCTCGAGCTCATCCTCGCCGACGCCGAAATGTGCGAGCGCCGCATGGACAAGGCCCAGAAGGCCGCCAAGGGCGGCGACAAGCGCTTCCTGCGCGAGGCGGAGGTTTTCTCTGCCCTGCTCGAGCACCTGAACGAGGGCAAGCTTGCCCGCACGTTCGAATGCTCCGACGACGACCGCGCCCTCATCGCCACGTCTGACCTGCTGACGCTCAAGCGGACGATCTATGCCGCGAACGTCTCGGAGGACGCCGTGAACGATCCGGAGTCCGTGCCGTACTTCCAGCAGGTCAAGAAGCTGGCCGACGAGGAGGGCTCCCTTGCCCTGCCGATCTGCGCCAAGCTGGAGGCGGACATCGCCGAGCTGGACGACCCGGACGAAAAGGCCATGTTCATGGAAGAGCTGGGCCTGAAGCAGTCCAGCCTCGACCGTCTGATCCAGGCGAGCTATGAGCTGCTCGGCCTCATCTCGTTCCTGACGGCCGGCAGCGACGAATGCCGTGCCTGGACGATCAAAAAGGGCACCCGCGCCCCGCAGGCCGCCGGTAAGATCCACAGTGACTTTGAGCGCGGCTTCATCCGCGCGGAGGTCATCGCCTTCGACGATCTGAAGGCCTGCGGCACCATGGCAGCCGCAAAGGCGAGGGGGCTTGTCCGCAGCGAGGGCAAGGAGTACGTCATGAAGGACGGCGACATCGTCAACTTCCTGTTCAACGTTTGAGTCCCGTATAAAACGGACCGGGTCGGTATCTCCGACCCGGTCCGTTTTTTATATACTTACTCCGCAAGCGGATAGGCGAACGTCATAACCTGTGCGATGTCCGCAGATTTGACCTCCGGCGGGAGCATCTCGCTGCTCATGCCGAACGTCGTCTCCGCGCCGGCCTCGAGCGGGCTGTCCAGCACGGCGTAGACCACGCCGAGCGGCTTTTCCGACTCGTCGAGCAGCACGGCCGCCACGCAGACGAGGCTGCCCCGCTCCGCCGTGTCGTTGCGGATACGGCCCGTCAGCTCTACGCCGCCATAGACGGAATCCTTCAGATTGATATCCGAGACGGCATAGCGCACGCCGCTCTGCTCCGCCGCGCGGATGGATGCTGCGAGGGCATCGCCGTCATACTGCACGGCAAGCTCGCCCGTCTGGGCCGTATCGACAGTGAACTCATCATAATACCAGCCCTTTTCGCCCGGCTCGATCGTCTGCGGATAGGCGGAAACGCCCTTACGGACGGCAAGCTCCGTCCCGTCCGGCGTGCAGACCGTCCAGTCCGCTGCGCCGAGCGTCAGCGGCTCCGAGCCGGTGTTTGTGACCTCGGCCAGCAGCTGTACCCACACCTCGCCGGAGCCGTGCGTGTCGGCCTGCGCGTGGGCATAGGTCACAGTGAACGGGCCCTCCTCCTCCGTGGGCTGCGACGGCTCCGTGGCGGGCTCCGTCTGGGAGGGCTCCGTCGGAGCGTCGGTCGCCGGTTCGGTCGGGGCCTGCGTGGCAGGCTCGGTCTGGGACGGCTCCGTGGGGGAAACGCCCTTCGAGCAGGCGGCAAGCAGAAGCAGGCTCAGCGCCAGCAGAACCGCAAATATCCGTTTCATAGGTTTGTTCTCCTTTGTCCATGATTTCTAACAGGGTATCCCCTGCGCTATTCTTCTTGCCCTATTTGACGAAACGGATGCGGAAATGTTCCGCATCCGTGAGCTTGTCAAAAAAGTGTTTTTGACAAGCTCTCAAACGAGACCCGTTTCACTGGGCTCTCGTTTGAAAAGGCTGCGGCTCGCTGCAGCGCACGAAGGTCACGCCCTTCGCACGTTTGCGAGCCGAGCGGTATTTTCTCCGACGTACACGCCGCCGGAGAAAATGATTCCCACTTTCTTTGCGCTTGCGAGCGCAAACTCTGCGAGGCTTTTCTCCCGGCTGAAAGTTTCGGAGGGAAGAAAAGTGTGAAACCGTCAGGGTTTCCTTTCGCGTTCAATAGCCCGCCGCAGCGGCAGAATTGCAAAATTATGCTACAAAAATTACATTTTGCAATTCTGAAAGCAGCTTGGTAAAAATCCCAAAGGGACTTTTACCAAGCTGGAAACGGATGCGGAGATGTTCCGCATCCGTGAATTATTCGTCGATGATGCTCCAGTGCGGGCGCGTGATGCGCTCGAACGTGGCATCTGAGAGGATGGGCCGCGCCAGCCGCGCCGCCGTGTCGTCCGCGATGCGGCCAGTCTGCGCGACCTCGCGCCCCGCCTGCGCCGCATCGGCCAGATAGGCGCTGACCTGGCGGTGGCAGGCATCGATGGCGAACAGCTCGCCCTGCGGGCAGAAGATCGCCTGATAGCCTGGCGCATACTCGGCATAGGCCGTGCGCACCGCCGCATACAGGCGGTCGATTCCCGTGTGCCAGCAGGTGGAGATGAGCACCAGGCGCTTTTCGAGCATGGCGGGGTCGCGCAGCTCGTGCACGGCCCGGCTGCTCCAGCCATAGGCCTTGGTATAGGGCAGGCAGCGGTCCGTCAGCGTCTTGAGCGTGCCGGGAATGCCGTAAAAATACAGCGGGAAGCTCTCGACGACGACATCAGCCGCCGCAATGGCCGCATAGACCCGATCCATGTCGTCGCGCTGCACGCAGCGGCCGGGCGTTTTCGTCCAGCAGCCGAGGCAGCCCGTGCAGGGCCGGATGTTCAGATGGCGCAGCTCGAGCAGCTCCGTCTGCGTTCCCTCCGGGAAGCCGGAGAGAAACGCACGGGTGATGGCCATGGTGTGGCTCTGCTCGCCCTTCGGGCTGGCGTTGAGGACAAGGACTCTCATGCGTAGATGGAATCCTGCGCCACGGCCGTGAACATCAGCTCGCCCTTGGCGCGCACGCCGCCGTCGCAGGAGATCGTCACGTCGAACGTGTAGACCCCCGCGCCGCCGCGCACCATCTCGGTATGGATCTCCAGCCGGTCTCCGGGCACGACGGGGCGGACGAATTTGAAATCGCGGACCTTCAGCAGCACATAGACCTTGCTGTCATCGCTGCCGTCGGCCTCGATGACGAGGGAGCACAGCTGCGCGGCGCTCTCGATGAGCAGGACGCCCGGCATAATGGGCAGGCCGGGCATATGGCCCTGAAAATACGGCTCGTTGACGGAAACGCACTTGATGCCGTCGGCGCTCTTGCCGGGCTCCAGCTTCGTCACGCGCTCGATCATCTGGAACGGTGGGCGCTGACGGATGCGCGCATTGATCTCCAGCAGATTCACAGGCTCAGCCCTCCATCGAGGATGAGCGTCTGGCCCGTCAGGTAGGACAGCGTCGGGTCGCACAGGGTGCAGACGGCGTCGCCGACCTCCTCCGGCTTGGCAAAGCGGCCCATCGGCACGGACTTGAGATAGCCCTCACGCTGCTCCTGCGGGATATGGTCGAGCATCTCCGTCTCGACGAAGCCGGGGGCGACGGCGTTGACGCGGATGCCGTAGGGCGCAAGCTCCTTGGCAAGCGTCGCCGTGAGCGCGTTGACCGCGCCCTTCGTCGCGCTGTAGACGCTCTGGCCGGGAATGGCCAGCACGGAGCTGACGGAGGAGATGTTGACGATCACGCCGGACTTCTTCTTGAACATCTTGAGCGCAGCCTGCTGCGCGCAGTGGAAATAGCCCTTGATGTTGATGTCAAGGCTGCGGGTCAGGGAATCCTCCGTGAGCATCATGAGATAGCGGTCGTCCACGACGCCCGCATTGTTCACGAGGACATCGAGGCCGCCCATTTCGCGCACGACGGTGCGGAACATATCCTTGACCTCCGGCAGCTCTGCCGTGTTGGCGCGGACGGCCAGGCTGCGCACGCCGAGCGCCTCGATCTCCGCAACGACCGCCTGCGCGGCAGCCTCGTTCGAGACATAGTTCACCGCGACATCATAGCCGCGTTTGGCAAGCGCCAGCGCGCAGGCTCTGCCGATGCCGCGCGACGCGCCGGTCACAAGTGCAATGCTCATGCTTCTTTCCTCCCAACGATCACGCAGCTGACGCTGCCGGTCCAGCCGGTGGCCAGCGCAGCAGCCGTGCGGCACTCGCCGGACGACACAGCGCGGCAGGCCTCTGCCAACGCCAGAGCAGCGGAGGCCGCGCGGGCGTCGCCGGTGCGGGCCTTCATCTCCTGTGCGGTGAACAGACGGTCGACGGCGGTCAGGCCCGCATCCTGCAGGGCCTCTGCCAGCGTGCGGTCGACCTGCTCCTGCGCAGGCTCGGAGCCGTAGCGGGCCGCCTGATGCGTCCCGGCATAGCCGAGAATTTCGGCGTAGATCCTTGCGCCGCGCGCCTGTGCGGCAGCGGCATCCTCGAGGAGCATCGTCACGCAGCCCTCGCCGACGACATGGCCGGGCAGCGGCAGGTGCGAATAGACCTCGGTGATATTTTCGGAATTTTCGTCCGTTCCGGCGGCAAGTACGGCGTCGACCGCGCCGGAGCGCAGCTCATCGCAGGCACAGATGACGCTCTGCAGGCCCGCCTGCGTACCGTTGGCGATCGTGGCGCAGAAGCCCTTCAGACCGGTAAAAATGGACAGGTAGCCGCCCGCCGCGTTATACACGGTGTGCGGGAAGCTGAAGGCGCTGCCCGCTGCCGGGCCCTTTTCGCAGACGGTCTTCTGGAACGACGTGATCTCGGCCATGGGGCCGTCCGCCGTGCCGATCGTGCTGCCGACGCGGGAGGCGTTGTCCGCATCGATGGTAAAGCCCGCGTCGCGCAGGGCGTCCACGCCGCTGAGAACCTGCATCTGGCTGAAGCGGTCGAGCTTGCGGTAGAAGCCGAGCTTCACATCGCGCGCGCCGAAATCCTCCGGCGTCAGCTCGCGCTGAACGCTTGCCGTGCCGTCCGCCTCGGACAGCAGCTCGCCGATGCCCGTCACGCAGATGCGGCGCTTGCCGGTCTGCTCCGCCGGGTGCGGCTTTTTCGAGAAAATGATGCTGGCGTTCGTGCCGCCGAATGCGAACGAGTTCGACATGACGTTCTCCAGCTCGCGCTCGTGGGCGACGTTCACGACGCAGTCGAGGTTCCCGGCCTTTTCGGCCAGCGGAGCCAGATCCTCCGGGGCATAGCCCGTCGTCGGCAGGACCGTGTTCTCCGTCAGCGCCTTGACGCTGAGGACGGCTTCGATCGCGCCCGCCGCGCCGAGGCAGTGGCCCGTCATGGACTTCGTCGAGCTGACGGACGGAGCCGCGCCCTCGAAGAGGGTGTGCAGCGACAGGAACTCCGCCGCGTCGTTCTTGGCCGTGCCGGTGCCGTGGGCGTTGATGTAGCCGATGTCGCCCGCTTCCGTTCCGGCGTTGACCATGGCGCGGTGCAGCGCGGCCATCTGCCCCTCACCCTGCGGCTGCGGCGCAGTGATGTGGAAGGCATCGGAGCTGACGCCCCAGCCCGCCACCTCGCAGTAAATCTTTGCGCCGCGGCGAACGGCGTGCTCATACTCCTCCACGACCAGAATGCCGGCGCCTTCGCCGAGGGAGATGCCGTTGCTGTGGTTCAGCGGAGAGCAGGGGCCGGCCGAGAGCGCATGCAGCGCATTGAAGCCCGCATAGGCAAGGGATGAGAACGCATCCGTGCCGCCCGCGAGAAAAATTTCGCCGCGGCCGAGGCGGATGAGGTCGCACGCATACGAAACGCTCATCGTACCAGCCGCGCAGGCATTGACGATGTTCGCCGTTTCGCCGTCCGCGCCGAGCGCGAAGGCAGTGTTCGCCGCAATGGCGGAGGCGGACATCTTCAGAACATCCTGCTCCTCCGTGCGGCCCTGCAGCAGGCCGGTGTAATAGTGGTCGATGCTCGCAGCGCCGCCGACGCAGCTGCCGAGGATGACGCCCGCCTCGCGGACGGAGCCATCCATCAGCCTGCCGTCGCGCACGGCCTCATAGGCCGCGTGCAGGCAAAGGCGGACGGAGCGGTCATATTCGGGCGCAGGGAGATTCTCACAGTGCACCTCCGCGCCCACATGGGAGACGCAGCCCTCCGTCGAGACGGACTTGACCTCGTCGATCCCGGTTTTTCCGGCGCAGATATTCTGCCAGCAGGTATCCACGTCGTTACCGGCGGCACAGATCAGGCCAAGGCCGGTGATGACACAACGCTTTTCCATTTACTGCTCCACATGCTCCTCAACATAGGAGGCCAGCGCGTTGATGGTCTGGAAGTGCTCGCGGTCCACGCCGGTCATGTCGACGCCGAACAGGTCGTCGATGCCGGAAATGATCTCGAGGGAATCCACGGAGTCCAGGCCGATGTCGCCGCCGAACAGCTCGGCATCGTCATCCAGCATATTCTCGGGGATGCGCAGGTTCTCGCTGATCATGTTCTTGATCTTCTCTGCAATTTCAGTCTTCGTCATGGTGATCTATCTCCTTATGATTCAAAAATTACATGGTATTTATGGTACTCCGAAATTGTCCGGAATATCTCAATGTTCCGTAAAGCGGACAATACTGCCGTTTTCCTCATACACGCCGATGCGGCGGTAGCGGCGGTAGCGCTGCTCGAGCAGCTCCTCGGGCGTGAGGGCGCACAGCTCGTCGAGGTCCATCGTGAGCTGCACCGTCATGGCGGCGCACATCTGCGGGAAATCGGCGAAATTCTCCGGGAGGATATCCTCGGCCACATGCAGGTCGACCATATCGGCCGCCGTGATGTGCAGGCACTGCGCGGCATCCGCCACGCGGCCGGAGTCCTTCCAGAGGATGCTGGCACAGCCCTCCGGCGAAATGACAGAGTAAACGGCGTTTTCCAGCATATACACGCGGTCGGCCGCAGCCAGAGCCAGCGCGCCGCCGCTGCCGCCCTCGCCGATGACGACGGAGACGACCGGCGTGCGGAGGCCCATCATTTCCAGAATGTTCTCGGCAATGGCCTCGCCCTGCCCGCGCTCCTCGGCCTCCGCGCCGCAGTAGGCGCCGAGCGTGTCGACAAGGCAAATAACGGGGCGGTGGAATTTTTCGGCCTGCTTCATCAGGCGCAGAGCCTTGCGATAGCCCTCCGGCATGGGGCATCCGAAGTGGTTGCGCATGCGGCTGTCGAGGTCCGCGCCCTTGTCGATGGCGATATAGGTCACGGGACGGCCGCTGAGCGTGCCAATGCCGGAGATGATGGCCGGGTCCTCGCCGAAGCGGCGGTCGCCGCACAGGTCGAGGCGGTTTTCAAACAGCGCGGCAACATAGGCCGCGCCCGTCGGACGCCCGGCGTGCCGTGCCTCTTTCAAACGTTCAAAAGCATTCATTTTCGCTCATCCTCCGTGCAGATAGAGCAGGTTGCCCAGCGTGACCGGCAGAGCGCGCCGCTCGATCACCGCGTCGACAAAGCCATGCTCGCGCAGGAACTCCGCGCGTTGGAAATTGCCGGGCAGCTGTGAGCCGGTCGTCTGCTCCACGACGCGGCGGCCGGCAAAGCCGATGAGCGCGTTCGGCTCGGCGAGAATGATATCCGCCTGCATGGCGAACGAAGCCGTCACGCCGCCGGTCGTCGGATCGGTCAGCACGGCGATGTACAGAAGTCCCGCCTCGCTGTGGCGCTTGACCGCGCCGGAGCACTTGGCCATCTGCATGAGGGACACGACGCCCTCCTGCATCCGCGCGCCGCCGGAGGCCGTGAAGCCGATGACAGGCAGGCGCTGGGCCAGTGCGAACTCAAACAGGCGGGTGATCTTCTCGCCCACGGCAGAGCCCATGGAGGCCATGATAAAGCTGGAATCCATGACGAACGTCGCGCAGAACATGCCGCCGATGGCGGCCGTTCCGCACAGGACGGCCTCGTTCTCGCCCGTCGACTTGCGGGCTTTTTCCAGCTTTTCGGCATAACCGGGGAAGCTCAGAAAATCGACGCTCGTCACATCGGCATCCAGCTCCTGGAAGCTCCCGGCATCGAACGTATGCGTGATGCGCTCCCGCGCATTCATGCGGAAATACGCACCGCAGGCCGGGCAGATCATCGCGCCCTGCTCCACGGCCGTGCGGCCGCTCTCCGTCTTGCACTTCGGACAGACATGCGTCTGCGGCACCGGGCGCGCCGGAGGCGCAGGGGGCAGCTCCGTGCGGCTCTGCGTATATTCGCGGATCAGGTCGCGGAGCAGCACAGCATTCCCTCCTCCTGCAGCTTTGCCAGACCGGCAAGGCTGTCGACCGCAAAGCTGCGGCATTCCGGCAGATTCTTGCGCACGAGCTTGCACAGCACCATGCCTGCGCCGCACTCGACAAACGTGTCAAAGCCCTGCTCGTTCAGGTGATGCAGCGTCTCCTTCCAGCGGACCGGATGGTTGATCTGCTGCGTGAGCAGCTCGCGGACATTCTCACCGTAGGGCTCGGCCGTGCGGTTGGCATAGGCCGGAAGCGTGGGCTTCTGCAGGGGCGTGTCCGCGAGGATCGCGCCGAACTCCGCCGAAGCGGGGTCCATATACGGCGAGTGGAAGCCGCCGCTGACGTTCAGCGGCATGCTGCGGCCGCCCGCAGCCGCGACATCGGCATACAGGCGCTCCAGCTCATCCCGGTCACCCGAGACGGCGATCTGCCCGTCGCAGTTGTAATTGACCGGCCAGACATGGTCATAGGCGGCACAGAGCCGCTCGACCGTCTCGTCCGGCAGCTTGACAATGGCCGCCATGGAGGCGTTGACGTTTCTCCCGGCCCGCGCCATGCTTGCGCCGCGCGCGCAGGCAAGGCGGAAGCCCGTCATGCCGTCATAGGCCCCGGCAAAGGCCAGCGCAGGGATCTCGCCGAGCGAGAAGCCCGCAACAGCCTCCGGCTGCAGGCCGCTGTCGCGCAGGGCGTAGGCGGCGGCAAGATCGGCCAGGTACAGGCAGGGCTGCGTGTTTTCGGTCTGGCGCAGCTCGTCATCGCTCCCGGCGAACATCTGCTGCAGCGTGCCGGGGCGAAGCTCCTCCGCAGCGTCAAACAGTGCGCGGACGGAGGCAAAATGTTCATAGAATTCCTTCCCCATGCCGGCGCGCTGCGCGCCCTGCCCGGAGAACAGAAAAGCGGTCTTTCCCATAGTCGACCCTCATTTCTCGACAGTTTTCGTTTGTAGCCACTATAGCAAAACCCCATTGCTTTCGCAATGTGCATTCCCCGAAAGCTGCGCTATTTTCATACGCCGCCGTCGAAATGTCCAAAGAAATATCCTGTTACAGCTTCATCCCGAGCTGTCACTTCGCGTCGGGTGCAATATTTAACACGTCGATCTGACAGCACTGCATCGCAGAGAGCGCATTGCGGTGGTTCTCGGGCGTCACGCCCGCGCAGCAGGCCGCATCCACGGAAACGGGAAGCTCCGGGCAGAAGGCCTTGCACAGCAGGGCGTTCGAAATGACGCAGATATCCGTGCACAGGCCGACGAGTTCCACGCGGTCGATTTCGCCCGCCGCGAAGCAGCTGCGCACCAGCTCGCCGAGGGCAGTGGAGCCGAACGTCGGCTTCTCGATCCGCCCTGCCTCCGCCCGGACGGTCAGGCCGTCGGCCAGCGCGTGGCCCCAGGTGCCGCGGATGCAGTGCGGCACGGGCAGCCTCTTGCCCTCCTGCGTGGCAAGGTAGTCCTCGCCGTGGGTGTCGAGTGTATAGACGACGGCATCCGCCGCTGCGATCTTCGCATTCACATGCGGCACGATCGCCTGCGCCTCCGCCGTGCCCAGCGCACCGGTCACGAAGTCATTCTGCATATCGATAACGATAAGTAAGGTCATTTTGTCTCTTCCTTTCCGTATCCGGCCGTCAGGCCGAAAAATTCCAGAACTGCGCCCAAAAACGCCGCCAATCCGGCATTCCTGGCGTTGTACAGCTCGTGCTTTTCGTCGGGGAATTCCAGCAGCCGCCCCTGCGGCAGGCGCGCGGCCAGCAGGCGCTGCTCCCGCAGGCTGACCTGCGTGTCCCGCCCGGCGCTGCACACCAGGACCGGGACCTGCACCCTGCGGCAGGCGCGCGGGCTGAGGACCCGGCTGCGCAGGGCAAGCGATTCATAGACCCAGCGGTTCGACGCGCCCATCGTCTGATAGGCAGGACACTCTGCGCGGCAGTCCATGGCGGCGCGGAAACGGGCGCGGCTCGTGCAGCCGCTGCACGAAAATTCGGCGTTGGGATCATAAGCGCCGGAAAACAGCGGGCTTTTCTCCCGCTCGCCCCGCCGCAGCAGCATGCGCGCACAGCCGAGCGCCAGCCAGTGCGGCGCGCGGCCCGTCTGCGGGCAGAGCATGGGCGAGCACAAAACGGCGCGTGCAGCACAGTCCGGCCGCTCCTGCAGAAGGCGCGCGGCCACGCCGCCGCCCATGGAGTGGCCGAACAGCAGCGGCCGCTCCGGGACGATATCCCGCAGGAAGCAGGCCATATCGCGCACATAGTCCTCGAACCGGTCGACATGCACGATGCCGCCCTGCCCGTGACCGCGCAGCACCGGCAGCCAGACCGTGCAGCCCGCCTGTCGGAGATAACGGCACAGCTCACGGTATTTTTCTGGAAACTCCGTGAACCCGTGCAGGAGGACCACATGGGCACGCGGCCGGTCGGCGTGCACGGCCTGCCACGGCAGCTCCGTGCCGTCAAAGCCGCGATAGGTCCCCGCCGTGCGGTGCGGCTCCATCTCCCGCTCCGCCTCCCGGAGCCATGCGCCCAACGCCGCCTCCGGCGCGAGTGCAAACGGAAGCTCCCCCATAGCAGTGCCCTCTTTCTCTCTTCTTCCCATCACAGGATTTCTTATTATAGCACAGCGCGGCGGAATTTCCTAGAACGCGGTTTGAAAATCGCAAAAAACGGGCATACCCTCCAAAAAAGGAGGGCAAAAAATTGCTCACGCTGTTTCTCTTGACCGTTCTGATCTATCACCGCTGCTTCCGGCGCTACGACGCCGATCCGGAGCCGGAGCTCGGCCTGCCCGCGAAAAGGCTCACGTTTTTGAGCGGGCCGAACCGTCTGCAGGGCTACTTATGCGGCACGGGGGACACGCTCGCCGTCCTCGCGCCAGGGCTTGGGAACGGAGCGTTTTCCTATGCGCCGCAGATCCAATGGCTCGCCAAAGCCGGGCTGCGCGTGTTTTCATTTGACTACACCGGCTGCTACGGCAGCACGGGCCGGTCGTGCCGGGGCTTTCCGCAGGCAGCGGACGACCTGCGCGCCGCGCTGCGCTTTCTGGAGGAAAACGGCCGCTTCGGCAGCCGCCGCCTCGTCCTGCTCGGCCACAGCATGGGCGGCTATGCCGTCTGCTGCGCCCTGCCGGGAAGCCGGGTGGATGCGGCCGTGTGCATCGGCGGGGTGAACAGTCCCATGGAGGCCACGCTCTCGCCGGTCCTGCACCACATCGGCGTGCTTGCCTATGCGCATTATCCGGCGCTGTACCTCTATCAGGCCGCGCGCTTCGGACTGCGCGCCCTGCGCCGCACCGCCGCACAGGCTGCCGCCGAGTCCGGGACGCCGCTGCTGCTCGTCGGCGGCGTGCACGACTGGATCGCTCCGCTGCACCGCAGCTCCATTCTGGCCCATCTGCACGCGCTGCCGCAGGCGCAGGCCCTGCTCTGGGCCGAGCCGGAGCACGACGGCCACGCCGACCTGCTGTTCGGCGCGACCCGCAGCGAGGCCAACCCCGCCCTCATGGCACAGATCACCCGCTTCCTCCGCCCCGAAAAATTCGACGAAATGAAAAAAAGTTGTTGACAATTTTCTATCCTGCTGATATAATAGCAGAGCTGTCAGGAAATGCTGCTATAGCTCAGCAGGTAGAGCGCATCCTTGGTAAGGATGAGGTCTCCAGTTCGAATCTGGATAGCAGCTCCAGAAACCTTCAAAGCCTTCGGGTTTTGAAGGTTTTCTTTTACTGTAGGCAAAACTGGAGACCTCATCCCCTTGCGCGAAGCGCATTTCAATCCGAGGTCGTTCCGGGCTCCCGCGGAGCCTGCTCCGCGGGACATGGACTCCAGTTCGAATCTGGATGGCAGCTCCATAAATGCTCCGAGACTTTCGAGTTTCGGAGCTCAGCTTGTCAAAAAAGTCCCTTCGGGATTTTTCGCCAAGCTGCTTTCAGAAT